>TARA_R110000751_G_scaffold290156_6_pt1 | contig 34262 bp, 20 predicted proteins | sample TARA_R110000751 | Tara Oceans TARA_R110000751 (sample SAMEA4398001) | marine metagenome | biome: Polar Biome; feature: [MES] marine water layer (ENVO:01000295) within the mesopelagic zone...; material: water (ENVO:00002006), including particulate matter (ENVO:01000060) such... | reverse complement strand
GGGTGCATTTCGTTTCCGTTCCCCAACCCTAAAGGGTGCGGAAACAAAAGCTTTAATTTCAAATTAGTTTTCAAGTTCAAAAGTTTCCTTCTACCTATCTTAGCGTCTTAATAATTTTAATTGAGTATACAGGTTCAAAAATATCTTCTACAAAATGCCGCAGAGTGGAACGCTTTTGTAAAGCAATCTGTAAACGGTACCTTCCTTCTGGATCGTAATTTTATGGACTATCACCAGGAGCGCTTTGAAGACCACAGTTTAATGATGCACCTAGACGGTCAATTGATGTGTTGTATTCCTGCTCATGTAAAAGACGGTATTTTTTACAGTCATCGAGGTTTGAGTTATGCGGGTTTGATCATCAGCGCTAACGCAGCAACAAATATAGACAGGATTGTTGATGCGTTGTTGGAGTATTTGAAAGGTCTCGCTTTCGCGAAAGCGGAATTACAACTACCACCTGTATCCTATCAATCTATAAATAAGGAAATTGCAGCTGTTTTAGAACAGAAAGGTTTTACTCCTAATCGAAAATTGCACAATCAGTCGGTAGCATTAGATCAAGAAATACAGGTGTCACCTAAAAAGTCTATAGGTTACCGCAATGGGAAATTTGAGGGTTTGAGGATGGAAACCACAAATGATTTTAGGAGTTTCTGGGAAGAAGTTTTAACGCCACAATTGGCAGAACGTTACCATTCAAAGCCAGTACACAGTCTAATAGAAATAGAATTACTCGCTTCTAGGTTTCCAGAGAACATCATTCAGTATAATGTGTATAGGGAGGGTGCATTACTTGCAGGAATCACTTTTTTTATAAAAGGGAACATAGTGAAGTCTCAATATACTGCTAGTTCTCCAGACGGGTTAAAAACAGATGCCGTAGCTTATGTTTATATGGAGGCTATGAAAGAATTTAAGGAAAAAGGATGCTCCTTAATGGATTATGGACCAGTGAATGAAAAAGACGGATCGGTAAATAAAGGTTTACAGCGCTTTAAAAAACAATTGGGCTGTCAAGAAGAGGAATGGCGACGATGGGAATTTGAATTGTAATCAATAGGTCAAAGAAAAAAACCACCAAACAATAAGTTGCTATCAAACACTTATTATCCGGTGGTCATTCAACCAAACTTAACTTATTTTTCTTTTTCATAATATTTTCGGATGTTTATAATTAATAAAGGCTAATTCAATAATCTAAACGTTACTTCCAATCTTATGATGGTACAAATTTAAAGGATTTACCCAGTTCAAGATGCCAATATCTAGTTAAGCAATGTTAAGTAGTGTTACCTTTATATTTTAAAAAACCAATTAAATTTGCAACAGACTTTTAACAAATGAAGAATACAAAGAGATCATTTCATTTCGCCGTTTTTTCGAGTGTATTGCTTGTCGTTTTTACGATTTTAGGCCAGACCACAAGGACAGCAGCTAATACTATCAATGATATCACTGCTTACTTAATCACCTTGTTTTTTATATCAGTTCTTTTTGGAGCTATTTTTAGTGTTTTGAGTATTAGAGAGGATTTCCATTGGAAAAAATATGCGGGAATAGGAGTTAATTTCTTCTTTTTGGTAATGACCAGCCTTGCTTTGATCGGTAATTTAAAAGACATCGTAGAAGCCTTTAGATAAAGCACTTTTGTTGTGCTATCTTCGTTACCTAGTCCATGAAGGAAATGATATCAACTTATATTCCATATTTAGATCTACAACCTCATAACAACAGGTTTGCTCAACAAGACCTAAAGACGTTTAAAGAAATTCACCGTACAGGTAGATTCATAGGTGGGGAATGGGTGAATAGATTTGAAAATACATTTGCCTCATATTGTGGAGTAGATCACTGTATAGGAACTGCTAACGGAATGGACGCGCTCACCATTATCTTAAAAGCAGAACTTGCTTTAGGAAAGCTTCCTAAAAATGCAAAGATTGTGGTGCCAGCTCACACCTATATCGCCACTTTTTTAAGTGTGCTTCATGCAGGTATGCAGCCTATTCCTGTAGATGTGGAAGAACTTACTATAACTGCACAAGTATTGCGTCAGTTCCATCAAAACTATGATGCTATCATAGCTGTAGATATTTATGGGAGGCTGGTAGATGATGAAGTATATGCCTATGCAAAAGAAAAGTCAATTCCTATCTACTGTGATACCGCTCAATCTCATGGTGCAACTAGTGATACAGGCGTTAAGTCTGGGAATCTAGCTCGAGCCAGTGCCTTCTCCTTTTATCCAACAAAAAACTTAGGAGCTCTTGGAGATGCAGGGGCGATAACCACAAATGATCACGACCTGGCAATTACCTGCCGCAAGATTGCTAATTACGGTAGAGAAAGCCGTTTTATCAATAACTTAGTGGGAGTTAATTCTAGACTGGATCCATTACAAGCTGGTTTTTTGCTCAATAGATTGCCACAACTCGACACCGATAATCAAAGAAGAGTAGCGATAGCTTCGTATTATTTCAAGCATCTTCAGAATACTAAAGTAAGCTTACATACTCTCGATTTCCTTAAAAATAATGTCGTGCATGTTTTTCCTGTTTATGTAGATCATAGAAAAGGCTTTGTAGATCACTTAGATAAGGAAGGCATAGGTACAAGCGTGCATTATGAAGTGCCTCCACATCAACAAAAAGCATTGCAAGAGTTGAATCACCTTAGATTTCCAGTTACAGAAAAATTACATCGCACAGAGGTGAGCTTGCCCTGTCACCCATTAATGACTTTAGAGCAGCTGCAAAAAGTAGTACAAGCAGTAAATGCCTACTAGATGAGAAGACTCTTTTATAAACTTCATAAAAATGTATTGCTCAAAGTAGCTGGGTTCAATTCTATTCATGTATTTCTGAAAATAGGAATAGGGGCCATCATGTCTAAAATTCTTGCTGAGTACGTAGGTGCGGCAGGATTGGGAATCCTTGGTAACCTGCGTAATTTTACTCAAGGCTTACTCACTTTTTCTGTGCTAGGGCTGGAAAATGGACTGATTAAAAATACGGCCCAATTTCAGCAAGAGCCGGCAGCGTTAAAAAAGGTATTTGGTACCGCTTGGTTATGGAGCATATGCGCCAGTATAACAGCAGCTGTTGTGATATTCTTTGCCGCTTCTTGGTTGGATGAAAAACTTATAGCGACAGAGGTAGACTTTTCTATGGTTTTTAAAGTTCTTGCCTGTTCGCTGCCTTTTTATGTAGTTTTTGTTTTGATTACCAGCCTGATGCAAGGTCTAGAGTGGTACAAGAAATTTATTATTCTCAATATCATTATAAGTATTTTGGTTTTTGGAACTTCTGCGATTCTGGTCTATCAATACAATCTTACCGGAGCTTTATATTCGCTTGCTTTAGTTCCTTTTTTACAATGTATCGCAGCCGTTGTTTTTTGGTTGTTTCAAGGAGAAAAAACCATAATACTTCAAGAACTTCTGAATTTTCACTTTGATAAAAAAACCAGTCGGCAGTTGCTTAAATACAGTATTATGGCACTGGTCAGTGCTTTGCTAATTCCCTTGGTAAATATCTTGGTAAGAGATCAAGTTAGAGTAGAAGTGAGTGATGAGGCTGCTGGATGGTGGGAGGCTGTCGTGCGTATCTCTGGATATTACATGCTTTTTGTAACCAGCTTGATCAGCCTTTATGTCTTGCCTAGTTTGAGTAAAGATAACAGTCATAAGAACTACAGAGCTACTGTCTGGAATTTCTATAAAACAATATTACCACTTGTTATAGTCGGTCTTATCGCCATTTACTTTTCTAGAAATTTGATCATATCCATATTATTCACCAATGAATTTGACCCTTCTAGCGGTTTATTTAAATGGCAGCTACTAGGCGATTTTATAAAGATCATTACTACGGTCTTAGCCTTTAGATTTATTGCTATAAACGACTTGAGAAACTACCTTATAGCTGAGGTCTTGAGTATCGCATCTTTTTACCTCTTATCGCTTTATTTTATCCCAGCTTATCAAGAAGAAGGTGTAGTAATGGCTTATTTAGGTAATTATATATTTTATTTATTGGTGTTGCTCTTCATCTTGCGAAAAGAACTGTTTGGTAAAGAAATTTCTCTTTAATTCTCCCTAAGATAGTTGTGTTACATAGTTACTAAAGTATTAATAATCAATAGTATAAATTAGTTTTTTTTATATTTTCATCAGTAAAAAAGCTTCTTAAGTGAGTGCTTATGATCTTTTGTCAGGATGGTACTTTAAAAAAGGATGCAGTTACATCCTGATAATATTTTAATAAAAGGATTCCTATTTTGTGCTCGGCTCGGTACTACAAACTTATATTTGTACCTTCAGTTCGTTTCTGTTTTTGTTGTTAGTGGGTGTTCCGCTTTCGCGAAAGCGGATATTTTAAAAATCAATCGACCACTTATTATGGATTTACAACTCAACAGACCTATTTGCTTTTTTGACCTAGAAACTACTGGTACGAATATCTCTAAAGATAGAATCGTTGAAATTTCTATACATAAAGTTTTCCCCAATGGAGAGGAGAAGACCTATACTTTTAAAGTAAATCCTACGTTGCCTATTCCTGCAGAAACTACCGCGATTCATGGCATTACAGATGATATGGTCAAAGATGAACCTACTTTTAAAGAAAGAGCTCATGAGGTCAATAATATCATCAAAGATGCAGATCTGGCGGGTTTTAATTCCAATAGATTTGACATCCCATTGCTAGCAGAAGAAATGTTGAGAGCAGGAATAGATTTTGAAATGGGAAACAGGAATGCCATTGATGTGCAGAATATTTTTCACAAAATGGAACAACGTACACTAGTAGCCGCGTATAAATTCTACTGCCAAAAAGACCTTACTGATGCCCACAGCGCAGAGGCTGATACTATCGCTACTTATGAGGTTTTAAAAGGCCAATTAGATCGTTATCCAGAACTGGATAATAATATGAAATCTTTATCAGAGTTTTCTACTCGTAGAAAGCCAGTTGATTTTGCGGGTATGCTAGCTTTTAACGAGGCTGGAGAAGAGTGTTTCAACTTTGGGAAGCATAAAGGCAAACGTATAGTAGATGTATTGAATCAAGAACCAGGATATTACAGTTGGATTCAAAATGCAGATTTCCCGCTTTATACAAAGAAGGTGCTCACTGCTATTAAGCTGCGCGGGTTTAACGGCTAATGATTTGTTGAGGTAATTTTACTACATGTTGTGTTTATTATCATTGATTTACAGTGTGTTATGATTTAATAGAGCCTATTTTGTATTAGCTATGTTGAGGTGTTTTTTTTACTATATTTGAGTAAATGAATTTATCTTGAAAACCTTACTTTCTCTATTCTTATTTTTAAACACCATTATTGCCTCTAGTCAGGTGCTTCCACCGCTTCATAATTACGAGCCGTCCTTATATCATGCAGGTAATCAAAACTGGATGGTATCTGAGTCTGATGATCATTTTATCTATGTAGCTAATAATAAGGGACTGCTCGAATATAACGGGTCTCAATGGACCTTGTATAAAACCCCTAATGAAAGTATCATGAGGTCTGTAAAGGCCCAAGGTGATCGTATTTATACGGGTTGTTATATGGATTTTGGTTATTGGATACGAGATGACAGCGGTAGATTGAATTATACTTCTATCATAGAAAAGACGAAGTTTCAATTACAAGAAGATGAGCAGTTTTGGAATATTATTGTTAAGAATGATTACGTTCTTTTTCAATCGCGTTCCCGTATCTACTTTTATGATATCGATTCTGGTGAGGTATCTCAAATTGCCGAGCAGACGGAGATCAACAAGTTTTTTCAGGTAGGCGATACATATTATTATCACGTCTTGGGTGAGGGTTTATTTCAGGTGGTAAATAAGCAACCACAGTTAAAAGGGTCTATAGATTTTTTTCTAGAGGAGACCATCATCTTGATGTTTGAATACCATTCTAAAGTGTACCTTCTTACTCAAGATGCAGCTGTTTACCTATACAAAGACGGTGAGGTTTCACTAGTAGGCTCTTGTGAGCTGAATCAAAAAATAACCGTTTATAGCGCTTCATTGTTAAGTAATAATAATCTTTTATTGGGAACTATAGCAAATGGTGTTATATCAATGGATCTTGAGGGTAAAGTAAATTATGCTCTTAACCAAGGTGATGGATTGGCAAATAATACCTGTTTATATGTTTATGAAGACAGTTCTAAAAATGTATGGTTTGGTTTAGATAATGGTATTAGCTCTATAAGTATAGATTCGCCTTACCAGGTTTATAATGATAATGCCGGTAACTTGGGTACCGTGTATGCTTCTTATCAAAGTGATGGCATTTTGTATATAGGTACCAATCAAGGCTTGTTTTACAAGAAATCAGGTCAACAGAAGTTTAGTTTTATTGAAGGTACGGAAGGCCAAGTATGGTCGATTAGTGAACATAACGGAACTGTTTTCTGTAACCATCATTTAGGGGTTTTTGTCTTAAGGGATAAGAACGCGCGGCGACTTGATAACACTATTGGAACTTGGCAGTTATATACCGTTCCCAATGCATCAGACTTGATAGTAGCAGGGACCTATAAAGGACTTCAAGTCTTAACTAATACTACTGGGCAATGGGAATTCCGCAATAAGATAGATGGTTTTGATATTAGTTCAAAAGACATCATTGCTTATAAGGATTTGGTTTACGTCAACCATGAATATAAAGGAGTGTTTAAAATAACAGTAGATAGAGAATTTAAAAAACTGACAAAACTTGAGAAAATAGAAGAATTAGGAAAGGGGATAGGCTCAGATATCACTGACTTTAAAGGTAAAATCTTCTATTCTAAAAGAGATGCTATATATGTTAAAACATCTGCTAATAGTAAGTTTGTAAAACATAAGGAACTTAGTAATATTGTTGCTAGCGGTGAATATACATCTGGAACTTTTATTAAAAATGATGGTTATTTATGGTTGTTCAACAGTAGCCAGATTTATAAGATCAATATAGAAGATATAAATGGCAGTTATAATATAGAAAGTATACCATTAGGTCATGAGCTGAGAAGAGAAAAAATTGGTTATGAAAATTTAACAAAGGTGGGTCCAAAGAATTATCTGATTGGTACTTCTTATGGATACACGACGCTGAATCAAAACTCAAGTAACACTCTTTCTCATAAGGTATATATCAATAATTTATGTCGTCTTGATAAAAGTACCCCAACAAGTCTTAGTTTAAAGAGTCCTTCGGAAATACCTTATAAAAATAATCATTTACAAATAACCTATTCATCACCTTTTTATAAAACCCTAAGTATTGTTGAATATCAGTTCAGACTTTTGGGGGAAGATGAGGAATGGAGCCCATGGAGTAAAGTGAATAGTACAGAGTTAAAAAACTTATCTTATGGTGAGTACACGTTTGAGGTGCGATCCAGAGTGAATACCATACTATCTGATAACGTAGCTACTATAGACTTTACTGTAGCTAAGCCCTATTACGCGACTAGTGTCGCTATTGCAGTATACATCATCATTTTAGTACTCATTATTTTAGTGCTTAATGGCTTTTATATCTGGTACTTTAAAAGGCAAAAGCAGAGAGCACTGCAAAAGCAGCAAAAAGAATTAGAATTAAAGAGCTTGACTAATGAGAAGAATCTAGTGGAATTGCGTAATGAAAAATTAAGAAGTGATATTGAGCATAGAAATAAAGAACTTGCCATTTCAACGATGGCGATGATCAAGAAAAATGAAACTCTTAATGAGTTGAAAGTGGAATTGGATAATTTACCAAAATCGGTAGCATCTAGATCTTTAAAAAAGATGTTAGATAAAAATTTAAACAGCAAGCAAGATTGGCTCACTTTTGAAGAAGCATTTAATAATGCAGATAAAGATTTTTTCAAAAAAATTAAGGAATTACACCCCTCCCTTTCTTCAGGGGATTTGAGATTATGTGTTTATTTAAGACTTAATTTATCTTCCAAAGAGATCGCTCCACTATTAAATATTTCCCCTCGTAGTGTGGAAATAAAACGATATCGTTTGCGTAAAAAATTAGCTCTTTCACGCGATGATAGTTTGACTAGCTATATTGTTGAGATTTAATTTCGCATTAAAATGTTTTAAATAACTCAACATTTCCACATCATTCTTTATGATGTGGACTATTTTTTATCAAATCGAAAGTTATAAACACTTATTTTTAAGCTTTTTATAATATGCGCTAGGAATTAATATAGATTTATATATATTTTTACTTGTGTATATTTTTTGTTGTGTTTGAATTTGATTCATCAAGTTTTTCACAATATATATTTAGAATCTTGAAATCAGTAGAATTATAGTGCCCATAGAAAACTAGTCTTTACCATTATTTATTAGTAACAACCTATCAATATCTCTTTACATATGAAGAATCTTTTATTAAGTATTTCGTTGATCTTTTTTTCCTTTTTTGGTTTTTCACAAAATCAAAAAGTTTCAGTTCTAGAAGACATGAACGGTCATACCCTTATGGTGGATGGCAAACCATTTATCATTAATGGTATGAACTGGGATTATGTTCCTATAGGTAAAAATTTCTCTTATAATTTTTGGGCACAATCAGATGACTTTATTAAGGCAGCATTGGACTCAGAAATGGGTTTGTTGAAAAACATGGGTGTGAATACGATACGTGTCTATACAGGTATGCAGCCTAAATGGGTGGAGTATATCCATAAGAATTACGGTATATACACCATGATCAACCATTCTTTTGGTCGTTATGGTCTGACTTTAGATGGTTCTTATGTTTCAAATACAGAATATGCAGACCCAAGGGCCCGTGCATTTTTATTAAAAGAAGCAACTAATTTAGTAAACGATTTTAAGGACACTCCAGGTCTTTTGATGTTCATGTTAGGGAATGAGAATAATTATGGTTTATCATGGGGTGGAGCAGAAACTGAAGATATTCCTATTGAAACAGAAGGAACGGTGATAACTAGAGCTCGAGCTATGTATAAGCTGATGAATGAAGCCGTTGTTGAGATGAAAAAAATCAATACAGATCATCCTATTGCTATTTGTAATGGAGACTTGCTGTATTTGGATTTAGTTGCTGAGTATTTGACAGATATGGATATATATGCAACCAATATGTATAGAGGTGTTTCTTTTAGCGATGCTTTTGACAGAGTTAAAAATGAACTGGGTAAGCCTGTAATGTTTTCAGAATTTGGTTCTGACGCGTTCAATGCTTTAAATAATAAAGAGGACCAAAAAATGCAGGCTTATTATATGGTGAATAACTGGAAGGAAATTTATCAAAATGCGGCTGGTCTTGGCAAGGCCGGAAACTCTCTAGGGGGATTTACATTTCAGTTTAGTGATGGTTGGTGGAAAAGAGGACAAACAGAAGATTTAGATATTCACAATTCAGAAGCAAGTTGGATGAGTGGTGGGTATTCACTTGATACAGATGGTGTTTCTAAAAACATGAATGAAGAGTGGTTTGGTATTTGTGCTAAAGGGCCTTCTAATGAAAGAGGACTTTATGATCTTTATCCTCGTGCGGCTTATTACGCGTTAAAAGAAGTACATCAATTAGACCCTTATAGTGGTAGTAAAACTTTAGAATTTGTCACTAATTATTTTGATAATATTCAATTAATGGATGCTGTGCTTAGAGCAAGAGGTGATAAGGCGGCATTAGATGGCGGTAGTAATAATAAAATACGATTAAGCAACCTTCGAGCTGAATTTACAACTTTTAATACAGGAGGTAGCCTTGTTTCTACCCCTGATAATCCAGATCCAGATAATCCTGTGTATCCTGATCAGTTAGGTTTTGATCGTATGGAATCATATTTTGTTGGAGTAGAAGGGAATCCATCACCTAACATGAGAGCCGAGATAAACTTTAACATACTTGGCAATGTAGCACAGAATCCTATTGACGAGATCTTTTATGAAAACAGAGGACGTCCTCAACAAGTAGAAACTCCAGACGGTATCGTAGAGTTAAGAGATGTGAATAGAGTTCAAGTGTACAACGCATCTTATGAATGGAATACAAAAGATTTTGACATAAGAGGTTTTTATCGATCAGGTCATTATCACTGGGGTTATGAAGGGGATTTCTTTGGTTTATATCCTGAAACTAATTATGGACCCAATCTAGATATTTATGGGGGAGAAACACTTGGACTTGAAATAGATGGAAAAAATGAGTTTGCGGGATTAAAGGCCGCTTTTGGACCACAATTATGGTGGGGTGCAAATCCAACCGCACTACTTAAGTATTCCCGTACCATTGAAAACTTCAACATTACTGGAATTTATCACAGAGATTTACAAACAGAAATTCAACTAGACGAAAATGGCGTACGTATTTTAGATCAAAATCAGGTACGTAGTGGTATTATTCCTGCATTTCCTATGGAGAGAGCTACACTAGTAGTGGAAAGAGACTTAGGTAAATTTGGATTTACCTTAGGTGGTATATGGGGTGGGAGTCCTTTAAATGGGACTACCTACCAAGATGTTACAGGGACTGAAGGTAATTATACGGTATTTAATGATAAAGTGAAGTCAAGCGACAACTGGGGTGGAAAAGCTAAAATGACCTATGAAGGTGGGAAAGTTAATGCTTACATGCAAGGTGGAGTTCTGGGACTTGTTGCTAATGGAGGGGCAGATGCTACACAAACCTTTACTGGATGGAAATTAAAAGACAATGGTAGTGGTAATCAGTCCAACTTTTTAGCTGGTATGACCTATACCATGGGTGATTTACAAATTGCACCTAACTTTTTATGGCAAAAGCCACTAGTAGATCCTATGCCTAACAATGTTGGAGCGCCAGGTAGATTAAGAAACTTCATTGATGATCCATTTGCTGTGAGAGGAAATAGAGAAACTACAGCTGGTGAGATCTTGTTCACCTATGACCCTACACCAGGAACCTGGATGTATCAATGGGATAATGATAGAAATGAAGATGCAGAATTTGCTATGAGCGCTGGATTTGTATACCGTCATTTACCTACAACTCAAGACGCGGCTATTGGGTTTGGAGCAGATCGTAATTTTCTTAGATTTCCTAACTCTGCACCAGCACTTGATTTATATGAGGCACATACACGTATCGTTTCAAAATTGAATCCTGAATTGGGAATTATAGGTAACTTCTACTATGGTAATGGCCAGGGTAATGGAGATAGTCCTAGAGAAATAAAACGTTTCGGTGGTGATATAAGAGCTATTTATAAATCAATTAAAGCCACTGCACAAGTGAAAGTTAATGATTGGGGACCATTTGATTACTACAGAGACTTTAACATCACATTCCCTATGCAATTAATGCTGGATGTTTCCACTACTTTGGGGAAACCAGATTGGTTTATTTTACCTAGTACTACTGTAGGTGTAAGAGGGACATGGAGATCCCTTGATGCTAATTCAGGAGGAAGATTTGGTCCGAATGCCGCAGCTGAATTTGCAAGCGAGCCTACTATAAGTCCAGTAGGATTTCCTGACGGAACGGAGTGGGAAATCAGAACCTATGTTCATATTAATATAGGTAACTAAATATAAGAGAAATGAAAAATATAAACCCCAATTTTTTCAAGAACTTAAGCCTTGTATTTTTGACACTAGGTTTAATCATTGGTTGTGAACGAGAGATCTCTGATGACTCTGTTTTAGCTACTTTTCCTACTACGGGTGAGGTTTTTACAGATAATCCTGTAAATCTTACTGATGATTTTTTCATTTCTTTCGATCCAGCCGAAGGAGCTAACCCTGAAGGTTTTGGCACTGATAATAATGTGGCCTATGCAGGTACGAGCTCTATACGTATAGACGTTCCAGCTCCCAACGACCCGAATGGTGGATTTATAGGAGGTATTTTTAAAGATCGTGGTGAGGGACGTGACCTCACGGGCTACGATGCATTAACCTTCTGGGCAAAAGGATCTTTAACAGCAACAGTAGGTTTAGTAGGTTTCGGTACGGATTTTATAGATGATAAATATGCGGTAGGTTTAGAAAATATTCAGCTTTCTACCGATTGGAGGAAATACACGATTCCAATTCCAAACGCCTCAAGACTTGTTCAAGAAAAAGGAATGTTTATTTTTTCTGCGGGTACTCAAAGCACCAACGGTTTGGGGTACACGTTGTGGATCGATGAGCTCAAATTTGAAAATCTAGGTACCATCGCACAACCAAGTCCTATTATTTTAGATGGTCAAGACCTAGTTCAACAATCATTTACAGGTTCATCTATTACGATTTCTGGATTAACACAAACTTATAATATAGAATCAGGTGAGAATTTAACTGTACAAGCAGCGCCTTCTTATTTTGATTTTGTATCCTCTGATACAAGTGTCGCAACTGTTAATGAATTAGGGGTGGTTTCTGTTGTTGGATCTGGTACGGCTTTAATTACCGCGACTATCAGTAGTGTTTTAGCAAGTGGTTCCTTAGAGGTAACCTCTACTGGCGCTTTACCATCTGCGCCTATCCCAACATTGCCTTCATCTAATGTCAAATCTATATTTTGCGATGAATATACCGATGAAACTACAAGTGATTACACACCAGATTTTGGTGGGTCTACCACACAGGCTACGGTAGTCACTACTAATAACGACTCTGTTTTAATTTACTCCAATAATAATTTCACAGGAATTATTTTTGATAATACCGTAGATGCATCTGCTTTGTCTTTTATTCATGTGGATGTATATGCGCAGCAAGCAGGAGTTCAAGTTGAATTTCAAATTAGAGATATTGGTGCTAATGGAGTGATCAATACCAATATTTTTACGGGACAACCTGAAGGAGATGATTCAGATAAAAGATTTACAGCTTCTGGCTTAACAGTTAACGGCTGGAATTCTTTTGATATTCCATTGAATGCCGGTATTCTCAATCAAAAAAATAATCTTGGAGCAATTATTTTAGCTGGAGGACCTAATTTTATATTGGATAATATTTACTTCTATACTCCTTAAAAAGGCCAATTAACAATATCAAATAAAAGAACAATGAATAATATATCTAAGAAGAGAATTATAAAAATTGTAGGTAGGTCATTTGCACTAATATCATTTTTAATGATGGCTAGCTGTGACCCAGATGAAACACAAACGGTTGCCACTTTTGATAAATTAGTGATGCAAGATGAGTTTGATACCGACGGTGTTCCCAACAGTGCATTGTGGACTTACGATATAGGTACGGGACCCAATAATGATGGTTGGGGTAATAGTGAATTACAATATTACACTGATAGGCCTGAAAATGTGACGGTAGAGAACGGATATTTATTGATTACGGCCAAAGAGGAAGCCTTGAATGGTTCTAACTACACCTCGGCTAGAATTAAAACGGAAGGTCTTTTTGAACAAGCGTATGGTAGGTTTGAAGCCCGTATAAGAGTGCCTTATGGAAAAGGTTATTGGCCTGCGTTTTGGTTGTTAGGAAATGATTGTGATCAAAATGCTTGGCCACAATGTGGAGAAATCGATATCATGGAATATTTAGGAGATATGCCTACTACTGTTTTTGGTAGTGCTCATGGACCGAAGTTTTTTGCGGAGAATGCGATTTCAAAAGAATATGTCTTACAAAATGACAGGTTTGATACTGGTTTTCACGTATTCGGGATTGAGTGGGCTCCAGATTATATCAATTATTATGTAGACGATGTGCTCTATCAACAAATCACTAAGGAAGATGTGCTTGAGGAAACTAATGGCGAAGGGGAATGGGTTTTTGACCATCCATTTTATATCATACTTAATGTTGCTATTGGTGGTGATTTGCCAGGCTCACCAAATACAGATACTGTTTTTCCACAAACAATGTTAGTGGATTACGTAAGAGTTTACCAAAAATAACACCAGTCAAGGATCTTTAACATACCTCGCATTCATAATTTTAAATGGGATTTTTAAACATAAAATCATTTGACTTTTAAAAAATTAATAAAATGATAAAAACAATAAAATGTTTTAAAGCAATAGCTGTTCTATTTATAAGCATAGCTTTTATAGGTTGCAGTGAAGATGATGTGGTTGTGCGACAAGAACTATCTGCAGGGTTTACACAAACTATCAATCAAAATACAGGTACGGTAACTTTTATTAATACGTCTAGTAACGCAAATACGTATGCATGGGACTTTGGAGATGGAACCTCTTCTACAGTAATTAATCCTGTTAAAACTTATAGCGCAGGAGGTTCCTACGTTGTGGTACTCCAAGTCAGTAATGACAACGCTGCAATGGCTCGTTTTGAAGATACCATACAAATTGACGAATTGTTTGATGGTGGATTGCTTACTAACGGGGACTTTGAAAACGGAGTTAATCCTTGGATCCAAGGTGTTGATGATAATAATCCTGCACCAGTTGTCACTTTTGCCGGTAATACATATTACCAAGTAAACATAACCAACCCTAATTCAAATCAGCCGTTTCTAGTGAATTTAAGCCAAAAAGTAGAAATTACTCAAGGGCTTACGTACATACTAACGTTTGACGCTTGGTCAGATCGCAATAGAGATATCATAGCAGGAATAGGATTAAGTGGTGGAACATTTGCTAATAACAGTCAGCCTGTCAGCATCACGGACATACAACAACAATATCAGTTAACTTTAATTGCAACAAATTTCGGTGCTATGGATGCTCGAGTATTATTTGATTCTAATGGAGAAGCTGGATTGGTCAATATTGATAATGTCACATTAATGGTACAGTAAAATAGTTCTAAAAAGCTAGGTAATAGGTAACCTTTTATGAATCCAACCGGTAATTATCATCAGCGCTATATATGTTTTTTTATAGTTGTTTGACTTGCGGATAGGGTCCTGTTTTTAAAGATTACAGCAAAATGTCTCTTGTGTTTTTAATTTTAAAAAAAAGAAAAAAGAAAAAAGAAAAAAGGAATAAAAATGAAAAATAGAAAAATAACTTTTTATAAAATATCTATAACACTCTCTGTTGTGTTTATGATAGCAGTAGGTTGCGAGAGAGATTTGTCAGATGACGCTATACCAGCAACCTTCTCAAAAACAGGAGAGATTTATACAGACGGTTTTGTAAGTATGGGAAGTGACTTCTATTTACCTTTTGCAGGTTCTAAGCCAGATGCGTTTTCAGTGGATGAGCAAGTGGGTTATCAAAGTAATTCTTCCATACGTATCGATGTGCCTAACGCGGTTGATCCTACTGGGAATTATGCTGGGGCAATTCTTCGTGTAGATGGTGCTGGAAGAGATTTATCCGGCTTTAATGCGCTAACATTTTGGGTGAAAGCTTCTCGAGGAGTTAGTGTTGACGCTTTTGGTTTTGGTCAAGACTTTTTAGAAGATAAATATCAAGTCACTGCCAACAATATAAATGTAGGTACGAACTGGTCTAAAGTGACCATACCTATTCCAGATCCTTCAAAATTAGTGGAGGAGCGTGGGGCCTTCTGGTATGCTATGGGAACTCAAGGTACAGGAGGTTCAGGTTATATCGTTTGGATGGATGATATTAAGTATGAAAACCTGGCCACTGTAGCACAGCCTCGACCTGCTATCTCCAACGGCGATGATGCCAGTACCAGCTCCTTTATAGGAGTTAATTTGGCGGTTACTGGATTGATAGAAACATTCAATTTAGCTTCTGGATTAGAACAAACTATTACAGTCGCTCCTAGCTATTTTGATTTTACAGCTTCTGACCCTAACGTAGCATCTGTTGATCTGTTAGGAAACATTGCTGTAGCAGCTGCAGGAACTTCAGTGGTTACGGCAACGCTTGCGGGGCTTGATGCGGCTGGTTCTTTAACGATTAATTCACGAGGGAATTTTCAATTACCAACCCCACCGACTAGAAACCCTAATAATGTCATTTCTGTTTTTAGTGATGTGTATGCTAATGTTCCTGTAGACTATTATAACGGATTTTGGCTTCCTGGCTCCTCTACTGGATCTGCTGATTTTTCAGTGAATGGAGACAATATTTTAAATTATACCAACTTTAATTATGTGGGTACTCAAACGGCTAATCCGTTAGTGGATGCATCGAGTATGACGATGGTGCACTTTGACTTGTATATTCCAGGACCGGTGCCTAACAATTTTGACTTTTTGATATCTATAGAAGATTGGGGTCCTAATGGGGTCGATAATGGTGGAGATGATTCTAGACAACAAATATTTGTGCGTCGCAATCAAGTAATAGCTGACAGCTGGATCAGCGTAGATGCTCCTTTAACTCTAGTTAACAGGAATAATATTGGACTCATCATCTATGAAAACATTAATTTTTCTTCATTGAGAAATTTTTATATAGATAATGTATACTACTACAACTAGTCATTAGACGCCAATAATTCAACAAATAAAATAATGAATATCACACTTCAAATGATACATACTAAGTTAATAATTCGTCTTGGACTTCTAGTCGCTTTTGTGATGGTAATCCTAAGTTGTAACCCAGATGATAAACAACAAGTAACGACAAAAAATAATCTTGTATGGCAAGATGAGTTTGCTGTAGATGGTGCACCAGATTCTTTAATATGGGGCGCTGATATAGGAAACGGCGACGCAGAAGGAATACCTGGATGGGGAAATGGGGAACGCCAATACTATACAGACCGTCCAGAAAATATGGTGGTTGAAAATGGAGTGCTTAAAATTACGGCTCTTAAAGAATCCTTTCAAGGTTCTGATTATACATCGGCTAGAATTCTTACAAAAGGAAAGTACCAAAAAAAATTCGGTCGTTTTGAAGCTAGAATAAAGCTTCCTTGGGGACAAGGATTGTGGCCAGCGTTTTGGATGTTAGGGGATGATAATAATGGAGCTCAAGCATGGCCGCAAATAGGTGAAATTGACATTATGGAGTACCGCGGTCAGGAACCAACCATAGTGCACGGTAGCATGCATGGTCCTGGCTATTCAGGAGGTCAGGCTGTTACTAAACAATATGATTTAATTACCGATAGGTTGGACACCGATTTTCATGTTTATGGAATAGAATGGGGTCCTGGATACGTCAACTATTATGTGGACGATGTCCTTTATAATCAAATTACGCGGGAAGACGTCAGTGGCGACTGGGTGTTTGATGACAATGAGTTTTACATCATCATGAACCTTGCGGTTGGAGGCACATTTGTAGGTGCTCCAGGTTTAAATACGGTTTATCCACAAACCATGTATGTAGACTATGTGCGCGTATATGAATAATCCTGTACAAAGAAATTAATTTTAATAAACACTACTGTAGTTGTTTCGCTTTCGCGAAAGCGTAATAACTATTTAACTATTTAAAGCCTTTAGACTTAAAGTCGTTTAAAGGAAATTATAAAGAATTATAAATTTACCAATGAACAAAAATTCTACATACCTAGGGAACCAAAAAGCTGCTTTTGATCAAAGTAAGGTGAAAGGTGAACTTGTTGATTTTGAAAACGAAAAATATTATAAAATAAGCAACCACGATGCCATGCGCCCATTTTTTATGAGCATAGTAAGTGATTCCAACCACTGGATGTTTGTATCCAGCAATGGTGGCCTAACTGCAGGGCGTAAAAACAGCGATTCGGCGATTTTCCCTTATTACACAGATGATAAGATTACGGAGTCCAATGATATTACGGGTAGTAAAACAATCATAAGAGTGCACAACAAGGACCGTGATTTATTATGGGAGCCTTTTTCAAATAGATATACCGGTATTTATAAAATTACTCGCAATCTCTATAAAAATGCTATCGGTAACAAATTGGTTTTTGAAGAGATCAACCACGACTTAAACCTTTCCTATAGATACCATTGGAATTCCAGTGATAGTTACGGATTTATCAAAAAATCTGAGTTGATTAACGATGGTTCTGATTCTTTACAAATGACCGTGTTGGATGGTTTGCAAAATATGCTACCAGCAAATGTAGGAGAAGATTTACAAAAGGCATCAAGTAACCTAGTGGACGCTTACAAAAGATCTGAACTTAAGCAAGAAACGGGGATTGGAATTATCGCTTTAAGTGCGGTAATAGTTGATAAAGCAGAGCCTAGTGAAGCGCTTAAAGCAAACATAGCCTGGTCGTTAGACGTAGATAATCCTACTTACCTATTGTCTAGCCTTCAGTTAGATGATTTCAGAAAAGGAATAACCGTAAAGCAGGAAACTGATGTTAAGGCAGCAAAAGGAGCCTATTTTACTGTTTCAGAAATTCAACTCAGTGCAGGAGAAACTAAAGTATGGTACACCCTTGCAGATGTCAACCAAAATATCGTTAGCATCAACGATATTTCCAACCAGATTCAGACCGATACACATCTTGTAGAAAAGATTCAAAAAGACATAGAATTAGGTTCTCAAAAATTAGTAGCGCTTATAGCTGCATCAGACGGTTTGCAATTAACAGCAGACCCGTTAACTAACAATCGCCATTTTGCAAATACCATGTTCAATATTATGCGTGGGGGAATTTTTGATAACAACTATGTTATTGAAAAGCAAGACTTCTTAGAGTATTTAGAAGCTGCAAATTTGGAAGTGTTTGAAAGTGCTCAAGAATTGCTTCAAGACCTACCAGCAGATTTTGATCTAGATAATTTAAAGGAAATCGCTTATTCTCATAATAATCCGCATTTCAAAAGATTAGTAATAGAGTACTTACCTTTAAAGTTTAGTAGAAGACACGGTGACCCAAGTCGTCCATGGAATAAATTTTCTATCAATACACGTAGTGAAATTGATGGTTCTAAAATATTAGACTATGAAGGAAACTGGCGTGATATTTTCCAAAACTGGGAAGCTTTATCTCATTCTTATCCAGAGTTTATTGATGGAATGATTCACAAATTTTTAAACGCAACAACCTTTGATGGTTATAATCCTTATCGAGTTACAAAAGGCGGATTTGACTGGGAAGTAATAGAAGAAGACGACCCTTGGTCTTATATTGGATATTGGGGAGATCACCAGATCATTTACTTGCTTAAATTTTTAGAGTTTATACAAGATTATTACCCAGGCAAACTAGATAGTTTCCTTAACGAAGATCTCTTTGTTTATGCAAATGTTCCTTATAAAATTAAGGAATATGCAGACATCCTACAGGACCCTAAAGACACTATTGATTTTGATTACCGTTTACAAGAAGTTATAGAAGAACGACGCGAGCAATTAGGTGCTGACGGTTCTTTATTAAGAGATACATCAGGGGCTATTTATAAAGTAAACCTGGTAGAGAAACTATTAGCTACTGTTCTTGCTAAAGTTTCTAACCTGATTCCTGAAGCTGGAATATGGTTAAATACCCAACGACCAGAATGGAATGATGCTAACAATGCCTTAGTAGGTAATGGTGTTTCCATGGTAACCCTTAACTATTTGAGACGTTTCTTGAATTACTTTAAAGGCTTTATTGAGGATGCAGACTTTGAGTCTTCATCCATATCTAAAGATCTAGAGGTGTTTTATACAGCAGTAAGCAACACTTTGAAAGATCATCAAGGTTTATTGAAAGGTTCTCTCAACGATACACAACGTAGAGCTGTTCTTGACGGTGTTTCTCAACCAGCAAGTGATTATAGAAAAAACATTTATGACCATAATTTCTCAGGTAAAAAACAAGATGTTTCAAAAGCTAGTTTACTTGAATTTATAGAGGTTACTTTAAAATACTTGGACCATAGTATAGATGCCAATAAGCGTAAAGACGGTATGTATCATGCGTATAACTTGATGACATTAGAGGATAACGGCGACGTGAGTATTTCCTACTTATCAGAGATGTTAGAAGGTCAGGTAGCGGCTTTAAGCTCTGGATATTTAACATCGGTACAGGCTTTAGAGGTCATGAACGCGTTAAAGTCTAGTGCCTTATTTAGAGAGGATCAATACAGTTATATCTTATATCCTAATAAGAACTTACCGGGATTTGAAGAAAAGAACATCATTCCTAATGAACTGGTTGCTAAGTCTGAATTGTTACAGCAATTGCTTAAAGATGACAATCAACAAGTTATCGTTCAAGACCTGACAGGGGTTTATCATTTCAATGCCAGCTTCAACAATGTCAACAGCCTTAAAAAAGCGCTCAAGCAACTAGCTAAAGGGAGTTATAGCAGCCTTGTTAGTAAGGAACAAAGACAGCTAGAAAAAACTTTTGAAGTTGTTTTCAATCATAAAGCTTTTACCGGTAGATCAGGAACATTCTTTGGTTTTGAAGGACTAGGCTCTATATATTGGCACATGGTTTCCAAGCTATTACTAGCTGTACAAGAATGTTGTTTAAAAGCAGTTAATGATGGAGAAAGCGATGCGTTAATAGGCGAGATGTTGGACCATTATTACGAGATACAGGCAGGAATAGGTGCTCATAAATCACCGGAGTTATATGGAGCTGTTCCTACAGATCCTTACTCGCATACACCAGCTACCAAAGGTGCTCAACAGCCAGGAATGACTGGACAGGTGAAAGAAGATATTTTGAGCCGTTTTGGGGAGTTAGGTATTGTTGTTTCTAATGGCGTACTTTCCTTTAAACCTAGCTTGTTGCGCAAGCAAGAGTTCCTAGCAAACGATCAAGGCTTTAACTATATAGACGTAGGTAGAAATAAACAGACCATAGCTGTAAGTGCAGGATCCCTTGCGTTTACCTATTGTCAGGTTCCTGTGATTTATACCAAGTCTCTTCAAGAAAGTGTGCTAGTTGTATTTAAAGATGGTACAGAGAAAACTTTTGAACAATTGAAACTGGATAAAACAACCAGTGAAAAGTTGTTTCAACGCACAGGAGAGATCAACCATATAATTGTAAAGGTGATTAAATAGATCATGGAATCATAGATAATGTATCAGTTCGCTTTCGCGAAAGCGAAATTTAAAATTAACCCAATGAACGTCAACCGCAGTTTTAAAATAGGAATATTACTAGGACAATTATTGATTCTAGGAAGTTGTGGTAATGCGCCAAAAGAGGAAGAAAAATTGAATCAAACGAAAGAGATTAATGCAGTAGACATCTTGGGCAACCCAGATTATCAAGCTATTTCTTATGGAGGTTATAGAGGGATTTCTAGAGAAGAACAGCCCACTATAGCCCAGCTAAAAGAAGATATGAAGATCATGGCAGCCATGGGGATAAAAGTGTTGCGCACTTATAATGTGCAACCTAATTTACCACATGCTTCTAATATTCTCGCTGCTATAAAGGAGCTTAAGAATGAAGATGCTGATTTTGAAATGTATGTCATGCTAGGAGCATGGATTGATTGTAAAAATGCGTGGACTGGTTTAGAGCCAGATCATAACATCGAGAGCGAGGCAAACGCTGGTGAAATAGCTAGAGCCGTTGCCTTAGCTAACAAATATCCAGATATTGTTAAAGTAATAGCTGTAGGTAACGAGGCCATGGTAAAATGGGCAGCCAGTTATTATGTGCAACCTGCTGTTATTTTAAAATGGGTCAACCATTTACAAGGGTTAAAGAAAAAAGGGAAGCTTTCTAAAGATCTGTGGATTACTAGTTCAGATAATTTTGCCTCTTGGGGTGGTGGTGATTACATTTATCACACACCAGACTTGACCAAACTCTTGAAAGCTGTTGATTATGTGTCCCTGCATACCTACCCTATGCACGATACACACTACAATGCCGTATTCTGGGGAACATTAAGCTTTGAAAAGAGTTTGACAACTCATGAGAAAATGGATGCCGCTATGGGCCGTGCAAGAGACTATGCAAAATCACAATATAGAAGTGTGGTGGAGTACATGACAGTAGTAGGTGTTGATAAGCCTGTGCATATAGGTGAAACCGGATGGGCATCAGTGTCAAATGGGCATTTTGGTCCAGATGGATCAAGAGCTACAGATGAGTATAAAAGTGCAAAATTCTATCATCTTATGAGAGACTGGACAAATAAAGAAGGCATTTCTTGTTTTTATTTTGAGGCCTTTGACGAGCGATGGAAAGATGCTGCTAATAAGCTAGGTTCTGAGAATCACTTCGGTCTTTTTACTCTTGATGGTAAAGCAAAATATGCACTTTGGGATCAGGTAGATGCTGGTGTTTTTAAAGGTGTAACTAGAGGAGGGAAGCCTATTACTAAAACGTATAATGGCGATAAAAAGGAGTTAATGAAAGATGTATTATTTCCACCTTTAAAATAAAATAACGGAAGAAGATTGATGAAGAGGGATAAAACGAACCAACATGAGATATATTAAATATGGAACAATTTGTTTATTCACTGCTCTTATGCTAAGCTGTAAACAGGAAAGTGAACAGCTCATAGAAAGAGAAATACTTGATGTAGAAGTTTACGAGACTTCTGCGTCTGGTAATAATTTGACTAAAGTGATGCCTTTTGAAGTAAAAGACAGTACGACTGTAATTACTATAAATGAGGAGGTAACTTTCCAAACCATTACTGGATTTGGTGGCGCATTTACAGAATCTTCTGCTTATTTGCTCAATCGATTGAGTAAAAAAAACAGGGATACTATTATCAACGCTTACTTCTCTCGGGAAGGAGCAAATTACTCGCTAACTCGCACGCATATGAATTCTTGTGATTTTTCTTTATCACAATATTCCTATTCCCCAGTGGAGGACGATGTGAACCTAGAGCACTTTAGTATAGAAGAAGATAGAGATGATTTAATTCCTATGATTAAAGATGCTATGGCAGCCTCTGAAGATGGTTTTAATCTATTTGCTTCCCCATGGACAGCAGCACCTTGGATGAAGGATAATAATGATTGGGTAGGGGGAAAACTACTGCCTAAATACTATGATACTTGGGCGCTTTTCTTTTCAAAATATGTGGATGCTTATGAAGCAGAAGGTATCCCTATATGGGGGTTTACGGTAGAAAATGAGCCGCATGGAAATGGAAACAACTGGGAAAGCATGCATTATACTCCTAAGGAAATGACAGATTTTGTTCAGTTCCATTTAGGCCCTAAGCTTGAAGCAGATGGTTATGGAGATAAAATTATTCTAGGTTACGATCAAAATAGAGCTGGAATCAAAGAATGGGTGGATGAAATGTATAGAGATGAGGCGTCTTCTAAATATTTTGATGGTACCGCCATTCACTGGTACGAAAGCACCTATGATTTCTTTCCAAAGGATTTACAATACGCACATGATAAAGCACCAGATAAATACTTAATTGAGACGGAAGGTTGCGTGGATTCTCAAGTACCAGAGTGGAAAAATGACAAGTGGTACTGGTCTAAAGAATCAACGGACTGGGGTTGGGATTGGGCAAAAGAAGAAGAAAAATACCTGCATCCTAAATACGCTCCTGTTAACCGTTATGCCCGTGACATTATAGGATGTATGAACAATTGGGTAGATGGATGGGTAGATTGGAACATGGTTTTAGACCGACAAGGTGGGCCTAACTGGTTTAAAAATTGGTGTGTCGCACCAGTAATTGTGGACCCAGATAATGATGAAGTTTATTTTACCCCACTTTATTATACCATGGCACATTTTAGTAAATACATACGTCCAGGCGCTCAAGTTATTGATGTAGAACATACAGATAAAGACCTTATGGTCACTGCAGCAAAAAATCCAGACGGTACTATTGCCTTTGTTATTTTTAATGAAGGTATGGAAGATAAGAATTATGAATTACGCTTTCGCGAAAGCGTGGTCAGCATCAACTTAGGTGCACAGAGCCTGCAAACCGTTATTATACCAACTAAAAACTAAATCTTATGTCGAGCACTACTCATAAAGTTCATTTTGGCCAGAAAATCGCTTTCGGTCTTGGAATGTTGGCCAACCAGATGTTCCCTGCGGCACTAGGTATTTTCATGGTAGTCTTAGTCCAGAATTTGGGTTTCCCTACCTGGATGTGGGGGATTTTGTTTTTCCTTCCTCGCGTATTTGATTCAATTACCGATCCTATCATGGGTTTTATTTCAGATAACACCAAATCAGTCTGGGGTAGGCGTAGACAATACGTTTTGATAGGAGCGGTGATGATGGGGATATCCTTTAGTATGATGTGGCAACTTTATGAAGTAGATGGCTTAAGTTATAACTTTACTTATTTTTTATTGTGGTCCTTAGTTTTCTACCTAGGCTTAACCATTTTTAGTGTGCCTTATGTGGCTATGGGCTATGAAATGAGTGATGATTTCCATGAGCGTACAGATATTATGGCTGTAGCACAATGGATAGGACAATGGGCTTGGGTTATTGCACCCTGGTTTTGGGTGATCATGTACGATCCATCCTGGTTTGAAGACGGAGCAGTTGCCACTAGGACCATAGCCGTATGGGTGGGTGTTATTTGTGCAATCTTAGCGATGGTTCCTGCTTTTTTTATAAAAAGTAAATCCACTCTAGATGATGAAAGTTTGACTCCTCTAACTATAAAAACTATAGGAGGAAGTTTTGAACAGATTATAGATAATTTTAAAGAAGCCTTTAAGATTGAAGATTTTAAAAAACTTTGTTTTTCAACATTCTTAATTTTTAACGCGTTTAATACCGTTGCTGGATTCTCCTTTTTTATTGTAGTGTACTATTTATTTAATGGAGATGCTGCAGCAGCTGGTCTATGGCCTACATTATTAGGAAGTATAGGGGCTTTAGTAACTACCTTTTTAGTCATCCCTATTGTTGCAAAAATGTCTAAAACACTGGGTAAGAAGAAAGCCTTTTTGTGGTCTCAAGGAATTTCAGTGATTGGTTATATCATGCTTTGGTTTTTATTTGTTCCTGGAAAGCCTTACTTATTTTTAATCGCATTACCTTTTTTCTCATTTGGTATTGGAAGTTTATTTACTTTAATGATGTCCATGACATCAGATGTTATCGATATAGATGAATTGAATACAGGAAAACGAAGAGAAGGTGTTTTTGGAGCTATTTATTGGTGGATGGTAAAGTTTGGTTTTGCCATCGCAGGTCTATTAACAGGCGTTATTATGGCATTAGTAGGCTTTGTTCCTGATGCGGTAAACTCTGAAGCGTCTATTACAGGAATACGGTTATTTTACTCTGGCCTACCTATAGCGGGTACTCTAGCAGCGATGTGGATCATGCGTAATTATGATCTTACGGAAGAAAAATCCTTAGAAATTAGTGCAGAGCTAGCTCTTAGAAAAAAACCGTTAAGCAAGCCTATAAGTTCTTCTTACTATGCCTTAAACAAATTACAGTCAATGGGCTCTTTGGAAGGAACTCTGAATTATCCAACTGATGTCAAAAGTGATGTGACAGCTGCAGAACTGGCCGCACACTTCAAAGTCACTTTAAATGCAGGATTACATGGTATTTGTTTTAGTCCTTATCGGGAGGGTCAGGATGTACGTGATACTTTGACGGGTACCCAAATAGATGAAAGAATGGAGGTCATTGCACCCTATACGAAGTGGATCCGTTCTTTTTCAACCACAAAAGGAAACGAACTTATTCCATTATCGGCGCGTTCTAAAGGTATAAAAACCATGGTAGGTGCCTGGATAAGTGGTGATAAAGCTCAAAACGATTTGGAAATCCAAAGCCTTATTGAGCAGGCTAAAAAAGGAATGGTTGATATAGCTGTTGTGGGTAACGAGGTGTTATTAAGAGAAGAGCTAACTTTAGACGAGTTATTATTTTATGTAAGAAAGGTAAAAACTGCTGTTCCTGATATTCAGGTAGGCTATGTGGATGCTTATTATCAATTTGTGGAGAATCCTCAGTTAGTAGAAGAATGTGATGTAATTCTAGCAAACTGTTATCCTTTCTGGGAAGGCTGTGATATAGATAACTCAACGGCATATCTCAATGAAATGCATAATATTGTATTGAGTGTAGCAAATGGTAAACCTGTCATTGTCACAGAAACAGGATGGCCAAATCAAGGTAATAAGAACCAAAATGCGACTCCTTCAAAAGCAAATGCGATGAAATATTTCGTAAATGTGGACAATTGGGCAAAAGATAAAGGAGTTGAAACCTTCTATTTCTCATCCTTTGACGAGTCATGGAAAGTAAGACAAGAAGGAGAAGTTGGAGCCCGTTGGGGATTATGGGATAAATACGAAAATTTAAAATATTAATAATGTCATTTAGAAACGAAGATTACCATCCGTATCAAGAATATCAAAAGCATCATGATCCTGACCATATAGACAGCTCGGGTGTTGATTTTACTGAGCATACCTCAGTAGAAGATTTAAGTGAATTATGGAATGAATCCCTAAAAAGAGGTATGCATGGGATTTGTTTTAGTATGTATGAAGACGGGCAGCAGCCTGGAGATCATATCACTATGGAACAGGTAGAAAGGCGTATTGGAATATTGAAGCCTTATACCAAGTGGGTGCGGTCTTTCTCTTGTATAGAGGGAAATGAATTTGTGCCACAAATGGCTCATAAATATGGACTTAAAACTCTTGTCGGAGCCTGGTTAAGCGATGATCTTGAGAAAAATGAATTAGAGATTGAAGCCTTGATTGATCTTGCAAATAAAGGTTTTGTTGATATTGCAGCTGTTGGGAATGAAGTGCTTTACCGCAATGATCTTTCTATTGAGCAATTATTGGAGTACATTAAAAGAGTAAAAAAGGCGCTACCAAATATTCCTGTAGGCTATGTTGATGCCTATTATGAGTTTGTAGTACATCCAGAATTAGTACAACATTCTGATGTTATTTTAACCAATTGCTACCCGTATTGGGAAGGAACGAGTATAGATTATTCTCTAGGCCATATGAATGATATGTTTAATCAGGTGGTCAATGTAAGCCAGGGCAAAAGAGTTATCATAACAGAAACAGGCTGGCCTAGTCAAGGGGAGAGTTTAAGAGAGGCACATTCATCAGCCGAAAATGCTATGAAGTATTTTATAAACGCACAACTTTGGTCAAGTCAAAACGATATAGATATTTTCTATTTCTCCTCATTTGATGAGTCTTGGAAAAAAGGAGCTGAAGGTGAAGTAGGCGCTTATTGGGGCCTTTGGGATAAATTAGAACAGTTGAAATTCTAATACGTCAGGAGTTTCATTTCTATGATATTTTAAAAAATAAATAATTACTCGTTAGAACATACTTGCTAAGCAAATTTAAAAATCTGGTTAGCAAGTTTTTGTTTAAGAGTTACTAGTAGGTGACGCTTTCGCGAAAGCGAATGTCAACCGGCTATACCTTCATTCCCCTTTAATTACTAAGTCTACTATTATTAAAAACACACACTATTTTACCGCCCTGATTCTTTGCATTTTGATAATGTCTATCACCGCATGTAAAGAGGCTATTCCATCTGTTACATTTAATGAAAAAGATGTCGCACATCTTGAACAGGAGGCTATTGACAAAAAAGTAGATTCCGTTCTAAATTTGATGACATTAGAAGAGAAAATTGGTCAAATGAACCAGTATAATGGGTTTATGGATTTTACAGGTCCAGTTCCAAAGACGGAGGATACGAAGCGTAAATTTGAACATATCAAAATGGGATATGTGGGAGCTATGTTAAACGTGCGTGGTGTAAAGGAAGTCAGGGCTGTTCAAAAAATTGCGGTAGAGCAATCTCGTTTAGGAATTCCTTTAATCTTTGGCTATGATGTAATACACGGATATGAAACCATGAGTCCTATACCGCTTGCAGAAGCCGCAAGCTGGGATTTAAAAGCCATTCAAGAGTCGGCTCGATTAGCGGCAAAGGAAGCCTCGGCAGCTGGTATCAACTGGACATTTGCTCCTATGGTAGATGTTTCCAGAGATCCACGATGGGGAAGAGTCATGGAGGGAGCAGGTGAAGATCCCTTTCTTTCTAGTGAAATTGCTGTGGCACGTATTCAGGGTTTTCAAGGAAAAGATTTAACTGGTCAGGAATCTATTATGGCGTGCGCAAAACACTTTGCTGCATACGGTTTTCCAGAAGCGGGAAGAGAATATAATAATGCTGATATAGGGACATCTACTCTTTACAATATCGTTTTACCTCCGTTTAAAGCTTCAAATGATGCAGGTGTCAGAACCTTTATGAATAGTTTCAACCAATTGAATGGAATTCCTGCAACTGCAAATAAGTTTTTACTCAGAGATATTTTAAAAGAAAAATGGAATTTTAATGGCTTTGTAGTTTCTGATTGGGGTTCGGTGGCTGAATTAATACCCCATGGTTTTGCTCCAAATGGTAAAATGGCTGCAAAGCTAGCGGTTAAGGCCGGGACAGATATGGATATGGAATCCTATCTTTATGTAAATGAATTAGCGAGTCTCGTAAAGGAAGGTCTTGTAAATAGTGCTACAATTGATGATGCTGCTAGACGCATTTTAAAGGTAAAATTTGAATTAGGACTATTTGATAATCCTTATAAGTATTGCGACCTGGAAAGAGAAAAAAAGGTCATAGGCAGCAAAGAGATCATCGATGGTGCTTTAGATATGGCTTTAAAATCTATCGTACTTCTGAAAAATGAAAACCAGCTTTTACCTTTGGATAAAAGAGGTCAAAAAGTAGTTCTAATAGGAGCACTTGCTTCTGAAAAAAACAGTCCGTTAGGAAATTGGAGAGCGGCCGCCAAAGAGAATACTGGGGTAAGTGTTCTTGAGGGAATGCAGCAGTATGATGAGCATATAGTTTATTCCAAAGGACCAGAAGTCATCATTGGTAAGGCTGAATTCACCAAAGAGATACGCATCAATAATACGGATATTACTGGAATGTCTGAAGCCGTTAAGGCAGCCAAAGGAGCAGACGTAGTTGTAATGGTTTTAGGAGAACACGGTCTTCAAAGCGGGGAAGGTCGCAGTAGAACTCAATTAGGATTACCCGGTCTCCAACAAGAATTGCTTGAGGAAGTATATAAGGTGAATAAAAATGTAGTTCTAGTTTTAAACAATGGAAGACCTCTAGCATTGCCTTGGGCAAAAGAACATATTCCTGCAATAGTTGAAGCATGGCAGTTAGGCTCGCAAAGTGGTAATGCGATAGCACAAGTCCTTTACGGAGATTATAATCCTTCTGGTAAATTACCGATGTCTTTTCCTAGAAATGTAGGTCAAGTGCCTATCTACTATAATAGTAAAAGTACTGGGAGACCAAGTTTGCCTTCACCAGATTTTGTGTTTTGGTCACATTATCAAGACGTAGCAAATGATGCATTATGGGTTTTTGGTCACGGATTAAGTTATACGACATTTGAGTATGCTGATTTACGGGTTACAGACAACTTTAGCTCCAACGGAACTATAGATATTACTGTAAATTTGAGAAATTCTGGAAAATTAAAGGGCAAAGAAATTGTCCAATTATACATACGTGATAAATTTTCGAGTATTGCTAGACCTGTTAAAGAATTAAAAGGATTTAAGCTTGTGGAATTAGAACCTGATAGTTCTACTCCAATTAGCTTTGTACTAGATAAAAGTCACTTGGGATTTTATGATAATGAAGGGAACTGGTTTATAGAAAATGGGAGTTTTGATATTTGGGTGGGGGGCAGCTCTGATGCAGGTCTTAAAACTAATTTTGAATTAAATGGGGTAGAGTAAAAAAGAGACTGCGTTATTTTAAGTAACTAGAAGTCATAATTTGAAGTCCAATGACAATAGGTAAATTAAATCAAGTAATATTGATGTGTTGGTCTTATGAATTTGAAGGAATAATTTAGATAATTATTACCTTTACCTGTATTGATTGAACTCCAAAAACGACTTGTTAAACATCAGAGTATAAAAATGAAAAAATCAAATAGTCAACTCATAGTATTATTAATAATCACAAGTTTCTTGATGAGCTGTAATAACGAGCCTTCACGCGATCTTTACCCTAAAGAGCTGGTAGGAGGGCTTAATTTATTGCCTTCTGAAGAAACGGGAATAGATTTTAATAACACCATCGAGGAGTCTAAGTATTTCAATCATTACTTTTTTGGGCAAATTTATTTAGGTTCTGGAGTAGCTATAGGCGATCTAAATAATGACGGTTTACCAGATATTTTTTTTGGGGGGAATCAAGTGAATGATAAGTTATATCTCAATAAAGGTGATTTTAAATTTGAGGACATTACTACTAGTTCTAAAATAGATGCAGATTCAGGTTGGACTTGGGGCGTTACTATGGCTGATGTTAATGCAGATGGTTATCTAGATATATACGTTAGTAGAAATGGTAATTCCTTAAAAACAGAAGACAGGGAAAACAAATTATTTATAAACAACCAAGACTTAACTTTTACTGAAAGTGCTGCTGCTTACGGTCTAGCAGATGCTGGCTTTTCTACCCAAGCCGTATTTTTTGATATGGATAATGACGGCGATTTAGACATGTACCAAGTCAATCAGCTACCCGATAAGAAATTAATTTTAGTTAATGAAATTCCACGGGAGCAGTTTAATTTATTTAGAGATAAACTATACAGAAATGACAATGGTAAATTCAATGAGGTGTCTAATCAAGTGGGTATTTCTAGCAATGTCTCCTATGGCTTAAGTGTTAATGCCTCCGACTTTAATAATGATGGTTGGACAGATTTGTATGTTGCAAATGATTATGCAGAACCTGACTTTATGTATTATAATAATGGCGATGGAACATTTACAAATGTCATAAATGAAAAGTTAAAACATATTACCCAACTAAGTATGGGCTCAGATACAGGGGATATTAATAATGATGGTTTTATTGACTTGATGACCACTGACATGACCCCAGAAGACCACTATAGGGCTAAGACTAACATGGCTTCCATGAGTACAGAGATCTTTAATAAAATGGTGGATGCAGGAGCTCATTACCAGTATATGTCTAATACGTTACAAGTGAATACAGGGTTAGGGACTTTTTCTGACGTGGCAAGTATGGCAGGAGTATCCTCTACAGATTGGAGCTGGGCAAGTCTCTTGGTAGATTTAGATAATGATGGCTGGAAAGATATCATTGTTTCTAACGGAATAAAGAAAGATGTCGATAACAATGATTTCAGAGTTACGCTCAACAATTTAGATAAAAGCACAACAGTAGATGAATTGTTTCAATTAAGTAAAGATGCCCCATCACAACCAATAGCTAATTATGCTTTTAGAAACAAGGGGAATTTAGAATTTGAAAAAGTAAGTGAAAAATGGGGGTTTGATACTCCTAGTTTTTCAAATGGAATGGCATATGGCGATTTAGACAACGATGGGGATCTAGATGTGGTTGTAAATAACATCGATGGGCAGGCATTTGTTTACAATAATAATGCGACAGGAAATTTCTTAAAAATAGCTTTTAAGGGATCTGTTAAGAATCCATTTGGAATAGGAGCAAAAGCAAAAATTTATCAAAAAAATAAAGTTCAGGTGTCCGAGCATTTTTTGTCGAGAGGCTATTTATCTTCTGTAGAACCAGGTTTGTTTTTTGGAGTAGGGAAGGATACCCAAATAGAGAAAATCGAGGTAACCTGGCCTGATGGGAAGGTGAACATATTTAAAGATGTCACTGCAAATAAGACAGTAACTGCAAATTATGCTAAAGCAACAAAAAAAGATGCTCCTACTGAAAGGTCCAAGACATTGCTTTCATCAGTAAAGCCAAATGATATTGGAATCGACTTTATACATATTGAAAATGATTTTGACGATTTTACAGAACAAATACTTTTACCACATAAATTGTCTCAGAACGGTCCATTCACAGCCATCAAAGATGTCAATAATGATGGGCTAGAGGATGTTTTTATAGGCGGTGCCGCTGGGCAAAGCGGTCGATTATATTTGCAACAAGAAAGCGGTCAGTTTCTGAAGAGTCCATCTCAACCTTGGCGATTAGACAAAGCTAGTGAAGATATGGGAAGTGTCTTTCTCGACGTAGATGGTGATAATGATGTTGATTTATATGTAGCAAGTGGAGGAAGTGAGTTTAATATAGGAAGTCCGCAACTTAGAGATCGATTATATATAAACGATGGACAAGGTAACTTTAGCAAAAATGAACGAGCATTACCTGTAATAGCTCAAAGTACCCAAAGTGTCAAAACCTCAGACATAGACAATGATGGGGATCTGGATATTTTTGTAGGCACTAGAATGATTCCTGGCAAATATATTTTTCCAGCAACCAGTTATTTTCTTATTAATGACAATGGAGTGTTTAAAGAATCATCAAGCAATGTAGCACCAGCATTACAGAATATAGGAATGGTTACCGATGCTGTTTTTACAGATATAGATAATGATAATGATGAGGATTTGATGATAGTAGGGGAATGGATGGAAATCAAGGTTTTAACAAATGAAAATGGTGTTTTTAAAGACGATTCAAAGCAATTTGGGTTAGAGAATACCAGAGGGATTTGGTGGTCTATCACTGCCAGTGACATAGATAATGACGGTGATGAAGATTATGTAATCGGTAATCTGGGTAAAAACAATAAGTTTAAAGCTTCTAAAGAGCACCCTTTTAAGGTATATGCAAATGATTTTGATAACAACGGTACTAATGATGTAGTATTTGCTAAGTTTTATAAAGGCGATTACGTACCAATGCGTGGCAGAGAATGTACCAGTCAGCAAATGCCCTATGTAGCTGATAAGTTTGGAGATTATCACAGTTTTGCTTCTTCCACTTTAATAGAAATTTTACCGGAAGAAAAGATAGAGGGCAGTGTCGTTTATGAAATATCTAGTTTTGAAAGTATCCTATTGATCAATGAAAACGGTAAGCTAATTGCAAAATCATTACCTAATGAAGCGCAAATAGCTCCTATTAAATCAGCTCTTGTTATAGATGTTAATAATGACGGTTATAAAGATATCATTACAGTAGGAAATCATTACGGTGTTGAGGTTGAAACAGTGAGGTATGACGCGGGTTATGGAACGGTGTTATTGGGTAATGGTAAAAACGATTTTAGTTTTACGCCTCCAGAAAAAAGTGGTTTTTATGTACCTAGCGATAGTCGAGACCTCAAACAGCTGTCAATTAAAGGAAACAATACGTTTGTGGTAACCAACAACAATTCATCTTTATCCTTTTTTAAAGAACAACAATAGTTCTTAAATATAGCCAGTATTTATTGATTGATGCCGTTTATACTGCTTAGTCGGTCCTTGTATAGTTGTTTTGTAAAGTTAATTTCTTCTTTTAGGGTTTTTTACAACTATTTTCAAGGGTGATTATCCTTTATTATTTCTGCTTTTGAGCTACGCTTACTTGTGCGTGAGAACATATAAACTTTATGGTGTTAACGCTATAAGATAGAATAGCCTTTTACGATCGTGCTGTAGGTTTGATTATCACCACATTTAAATAAGCAAGAAGCGACATTGCCGCAAAAGCATTTTGTATTCCCCTCGGTATCCTAAAGTTGCTTTTACAATGGTGTAGGAAATATGTAATTGGAATGCTTGTCTTCTTTTACTATGATCGGGTCTATTCTAAATTTTATAAAGATATAGTCTTATAAGAGTTAGAGTATTTTTTACTCTAATTTAATTCGAAGATCTCCTTAAAATTTCCATGGTTTTTTTAATTATAAGTAGTTTGCACCATTTTTAATGCTTAATTGCTAGATAATTACAGTTTTGTATAGTTTTTGTATAGGTATTTAGTGTGTGCTATATCGTTATAGTTTCGCATATTGTTACATCAATTTTAATAAAAAATATCATGAAAAAAATTACATTTTTATTAACCTTCTTAATTAGTTCTGCTTGTATTGCACAGGTGGTTCTAGAGGATTTTGAAGGTACAGCTCCTACCATAGGTTTTGCTAATGGACCAGGTTCTGTGACGATCGTACCAGACCCTGCGATGGGAGGTACTAATGGTAACGTTCTCGAGATCATTACTGGAGCAGCATCTGCTCCTTGGCAGCAAGGTGAACTTACTTTGCAAAATGATTGGATGGATTTAACTACAAATAAAGTAGTTTCAGTGGATGTGTATTCTACTTCTGCTTTTGATATGTTAGCAAGAGTTGAAGGAGGAACAGGTCCTATTTCTGCTACTGATGACAGCCATACTGGTTCTGGATGGGAAACTTTAAGTTTTGACTTTAGTATACCTAAGGACAACCAGCAAGCAGCTAATGGTGCGTATCCTAAAATATTTTTCTTTAACCTATGGGACAGTGCAGCAGGCGGTGGAGCCGGTGGTTGGGCTGATGCAAACGGCGCAAGTACTGTAAGAACTAGTTATGTAGATAATATTACTGCATTTTCTACACCACCACCACCAACATGTAATGATGGTATTCAAAACCAAGGGGAAACAGGAATTGACTGTGGAGGTCCTAACTGTGCGGCTTGTCCTTCA
>TARA_R110000751_G_scaffold259709_2_pt1 | contig 34307 bp, 37 predicted proteins | sample TARA_R110000751 | Tara Oceans TARA_R110000751 (sample SAMEA4398001) | marine metagenome | biome: Polar Biome; feature: [MES] marine water layer (ENVO:01000295) within the mesopelagic zone...; material: water (ENVO:00002006), including particulate matter (ENVO:01000060) such... | reverse complement strand
GGCCCGCCGTGAAACCGGCATCGATCACCAGTTTGGCCATCTCCATGGTGACCAGCATATGCTCTTCCAGTTCCATCATCTGGATCGGATCAATGCCCGGCGCATTGTTCCAGGAAAGATGCAGATGCGCATCGATCATGCCCGGCATCAGCGTTGCGCCCATGCCGTCAATGACGGTGGCGCCGCCCGATGTCATGGGTGCGCTGAAGCGGGAGCTGCCCCGGTTTACCGATTTGATTCGGTTGCCCTGTACCAGAACTTCGCCGGTAAAGGGATTTTCTCCGGTTGCATCCAGCACCCGCACATTGGTGAACAATGTCGAACTGTTGCTGTTCCAACCATTGATATCATCGGCCATAAGATTCTCCCTGCTTCTGTTCGGCTGCAGCTTTGCGCTGCTTGCCGCCGCTAGATCGCAATCTTGCGGATAAATTCATTCAGATGCCGCGCGCATTCAGCCGGTTTTTCAATCGGCGCCCAATGGCCGCAATCATTGAGGACGACAGCGCTGCCCTGTTTGACCGTTTCTGCCAATTGCTGGGCGACGCTGGGCGGGCCGACGCCATCCTGATCGCCTGTGACAACGAGAACCGGGCAGGCAATGGCGGCAAGGTCCGTTCCGCTTGCGCCTGCAAGGGCCTCGCAGGATTTTGCAAAGCCCTCGGTATCCTGACGCATGTGGCTTTCGCGAACAAAGGCAAAGGCCACGGGCGATTGCTGTTGCGCATTGGCGGCAAGACTGACCGGCGTTACCTGATCGGCAATGGTGCACATGCCTTCCTGACGCGCAAGCACGGCACGCGCACGCAGGCGCTCACGTGCTGCATCGGCAGGCTCTATGATTGGTCCGAACAGAGCAAGGCTTGCGGCCAGCCGCGGATGCATGACGGCCAGATGCTGGGCGATGAGTGTGCCGAAGGAATGGCCAACAATATGAGCGCGTTCCACGCCCAGTTCCGCAAGGTTGCTGGCAAGTGCATGCGCCAGCGTAACGATTTCGATTCTTCCGCCAGGCGTGGGTGAACGCCCGGCTCCCGGCAGATCAGGGCGGATGAGCCGAAAACCTGCCAGTGAAGGCACAAGCGCCTGCCAGCTGTTGGATGTCCCACCCAGACCGTGCAGCATGACAATTGGCGTGCCGTCACCCGCGGTTTCCAACATCATGTCCTTGAAACGGATTGATGTCATGAGGGGCGCTCTTCACATTGATTTTCGAGGCTTCCGATCACGTCAATTTCAACGCGGACCACGTCACCGTGCCGCAGATAACGTGGCGGGTCAAACCCGATGCCGACGCCGGCGGGTGTTCCTGTGGCGATGATATCGCCCGGCAGCAACGTGATGCCGGCCGACAGGGTTTCGATAATGGTTGGAACATCGAAGATCAGATCGCGCGTATTGGCCTGCTGGCGTATTTCACCGTTCACCACGCAGCGGATCTCGGTATCGCCGATATCGAGTTCGTCCCGTGTGACGGCAAAGGGGCCCATGGGGCAGAAGGTGTCCTGCGATTTGCCGATCAGCCATTGGCTGTATTTTCCCTGCAGATCGCGGGCCGTCACATCATTGACGAGCGTATAGCCCCAGACATGGTTCATCGCGTCCGCTTTTGAAATCGACCGCCCGCCGGTGCCGATGATGACAGCCAGTTCCGCCTCATAGTCAATGGCTGCGGAAACCGTCGGGTCGATGATGATCTTCTCGCCGTGGGCAATGACGGTTTCGGGCACCTTGGAAAAGATGATCGGTGCCTTGGGGACGGTGGAGGTTGCGGCACTGGAATCAAAGCCGCTGTTGGAAAATTCGTGGGCGTGGTCGAGGTAATTCTTGCCGACGCAGAAAATATTGCGCCCTGGCCTTGGAAAGGGGGCTTCCAATGTGACCTCATGGGCCGGAAGCGGCGAAGACACATCGGCAATTTCGGCGTCAGACATGCCGATCAGCGCTGCAACGCCCCTGGCTGCCCGTTCTGTCGACATGTTGATGGGGTGGAAATTGGCGCCATCTGCGCTTACCATCCCCACACGTCTTTCTCCGGATATCGAAAAAGCCGCAAAACGCATGATGCCTCCCAGCGATCTGGTTCATTTAACTGAACCAATACATTTTTAAGTAGACCAATTATTATGTGCCTGAATAGACGAGTCAACAGCATTTCGTGGAAAAACATGGAAATTCGCCGGTTTGAACTTGAAATGGTGATTGATTTGGAGTAATTGGCTCATCATTGGTTCATAATAGAAGCGCCATCATGCCCAAACAGATTGCCAGTGAAGTCGAAAAATCCCTGCGCCAGCGCATTGCGGCCGGGGAGTGGTCGCACGACGGGCAATTGCCTGCCGAGCGCGACATCGCAAAGGAATATGCGGTGGCGCGCAACACGGCACGGCGCGCCATCAATGCGCTTGTCGATGAGGGCGTGATTTCCCGCCATGTGGGCCGTGGCACCTTTGTGCGACCTGCCGATGAAGTGGATATGAATGACATACTCCAGCGCGTCACCGGCGTATCGCCCACCGACATGATGACCGTGCGTCGTCTTGTCGAACCGCAGGCGGCGGCCATTGCCGTGACCATGGCGAGCGCCTCGGATATTGATGCGATTGTCGAAGCCCATGAGATGGCGAAGGCGGAAACAGACCCGGCCAAATTCGAATATTGGGATGCGCAGATCCATCATCGTATCTTCAAGGCGGCGCGCAATGAGTTGCTGATGAGCCTGCATGACATCCTGCGGGTGATCCGCAACCGTGATCCCTGGATCGAACTGAAACGAAAAAGATTTTCCGAGGAGCGGCGGCTGGGCTATTGCGCCCAGCACGAAGATATCGTGCGCATGCTCAAGGACCGCGACGCCGCAGGCGCCTCGGACGCCATGCTGGTGCACATGAACGCGATCGAGATGAACCTGTTCGGGCGGCTGAATTAGAGCGGCCTGCTTGTCTCAAAGCGATAGCGGCAATTCCAGATGTTGCGCATAGATCATGTCGCGGTGTTCGATCAGAGCGGGATGCAGCGCGGCTTTGGTTTCCACGTCCAGCGTCTCGAATGCCGCACGCGTGCTGGCGCGCATTTCGCATTGCTCCTGGGGCAGGGGCCTGAACAGGGCCATGATCGTGGCGCTGTAGATATCCGCCGCTGTCAGGCTATGGCCGACGTAATAGCTGCTGCCCGCCTCACGCTGGACAGCCAGGCGACCCGCCAGCATGCGCAGCAACGACGTGATGCGGGTTGCCGTGGCTGCGTCGGTGTTCGGGCGATAGCCGTATTTTGCCGCCAGATATTTCGCCACGGGTTCCTTGAAGCCGCCGGAGCCCTGCAGTCCGGCATGCACCAATTGCAGGCGGCGCGACCAGCCAAGGCCTTCTTCGCCCAATATTTCATGCGCCAGCCCCATGACAAGGGCGCGGTCTGCGGGATGTGCGGGCAGCAGGGCGGGCGTGGGCGCCAGCCGCTCGGTCAGCAGCAATATTTCAGCCCAGCCTGAACGGGGTTTTTCATTGTTGTAGAACGCAACCGGTGCGCCTTGCTGGCCTGCCCACTGTTTCAAAACCTCGCTTCCATGGTCAAGTCGCACTGCGGCCCAATCGATTTTCTTGATATGCAAAAGGCCCTTGGCCGCTTCCCCCCAAGGGCTGGGCGTGTCGCCAACGACGACCATGCGCAGGCCATCGCGTTGCATCGCCTCCTCCACACCGACATATTCAAATGCCATCGATCATTCCTCCCCCCAGCGCTGATGCAAGATCACTTGATACATTGAAACGCCCCGGCATTCTACCGGTGAGCCGGATTTCACCGAGCTCATGGGGCCGGCGCTTTGGAAGAGAGGTGGCGCCAAGGCAGGCCTTCAGAGGATTTGTTTGGCCGTGATCAGTGACTGCAGGCCCAGGCAGATATCACGTACCAGCTGCTCCTTGTGCGCGCCGTGATCGGGATAGCGGATCATGCTGTCGCCATTGTGCATGAAGACAAAACCGCCCTTGCCGGATGGGACAGGATAGCGCCACAGCCAGTCGGCGGGCTTGGGGTCGTGTTCCGGACCGACGTCGGTCAACCAGATGGCGCCCGGCGGCATGTCGCTCCAACCTCGGGCATATTGGCCGTAAACGCCCTGCCAGCCATCAAATGTGTCGTCCATATGGGCAAAAAAACCGGCGCGGTCGTCACGCAGGCGGATTTTGATATTGGAAAAGGGTCGGGGGGATACGGCGTTGAACGGGCTGATGAAGGGCAGCCAGGATGTCACCGGTTCGGCGCAAATGATCATGTTACCGCCATTTTCCAGATAGTCGAGCAAGAGGCCCTGATTGCGCTGCAAAAAGACCTCGTCATGGTTTGCCGGCAGATAAAGATAGTCGGTGGTGGACAGCACGGTCTCGTCCAAAGCGTAAAGCGGGCAGAATTGAACATCAAAGCCGGCGTCGGTCAGGCTGGTTTCAATCCATGGCGGTCGCCAATCGCTGAGGTTATGGGTGCATTGCAGGTAGGTGAAACGGTTGCGTTTGGGACGCGCAATACCCAGTTCCCGATTCAGCCAGGGATAAAAGCCCTGCAGAAAGCGTGTTGTCGCCGGCATGAAGCGTTGGCCATTGTGGGAATGGGGATCAAGGGTGGAGACCATCAGGCGACCGCCTCCCTCAATATTGCGGAAATCGAGAAACAGGCTAGCGTCCTCCTCATCAAGATTGAGGATGGATTGGGCGTTTTTATCCAGTGCATAGGCGCCGCCCCAGTGCCAGCTCATGTTGCTGAGCGGGATATGGTCACAAATCGGATGGCTTGGTTCCGGTTGGTGTATTTCCAGTCGCTGGCCCGGTTTCATCCACCACAGCCAATCCTTTGTTGTATGCGGGCGCCAGTTGAGGGGGACGACATCGATCCAGTCAGCGTTTCCCTGAAAGAAGACAATCAGAAATCCGCCATTGCGGACATAGTCGTTCAATTGTCGGGCATGGGCAGCGATGGTGACGCTATCCATCGCGTCAGCGACGATGATGGCGGCAAATTGGTTCAGATCAACCTGGCCCAGATCACCCAGATAGATCCGTTCGTCGATGTAGTGGGAAAAATCCTGGAAGCTGCGCAACTGGTAAGCGCTTCCCCAGTGCAGATAAGCAATGGATTTTTCCCGAACGGGCTCAGGGTTCATGCCTGACCTCCCCATGGTGGAACAGGGGCGCATAGGTGAATTTGTCGCTGCCCGCGAATTGGGCGCGGCCGATCGGCACCTTGTAAAGGGCGCTGAGATTGCTCTCGCTGAGCACTGTTTCCGCTGTTCCGCTCAGGTAGGACACAGCGCTGTTCATCAGCAGAACATGGCTGGCGATTTCCACCGCGTGCTGCGGTACATGGGTGGTAAAGACAATGGTGATGCCATGATCCCGGCTGAGACGTCGTAGGACATCAATCACCACCTTCTGGTTCCTGTAGTCCAGTGCGGCGCAGGGTTCGTCAAGAATGAGAATATCGCATTCGGATGACAGTGCCTGCGCGATCATCACCATCTGGCGCTGTCCGCCGCTCAATTCGTTGAACACGCGGTTTTCCAGATCTTCAATGCCGAGCAATGCAAGAAACCGGCGGACAACTGCAAAGTCACGGGTGCCGGGTGAGCCAAACAGACCAATGTGGCGTACCCGGCCCATCAGCGCGATATCCATGACGCTGTAGGAAAAGGCGACTTCGAACAATTGCGGCACAAAGCCGATCTTTCCGCCGATCTCCATGTGGCCTCTGGAAGGCTTGAGCACGCCAATCATGGTGTTGAGCAAGGTTGTCTTGCCGACGCCATTGGCACCGAGGACGACCAGCACGCCGCTGCTGTGAACGGCGAAGCTGCAACCATCTATGATGGTCTTGTCACCCCGTCTGACGTGCAGATCACGGACCTCAATCATTGCTCCAGCCGCCTTTTGAATGCATGCGCCGAAGGATGATGGCGAATACGGGCACGCCGATCAGCGCGGTGATGATACCAAGCGGAATTTCTGCGGTGGTGACCGTGCGGGCCAGATTGTCGACCAGCAAGAGATAGATGGCGCCGATTATGCCGGCGACCGGCAGCATCCGGCTGTGGTCTGCGCCGACAAATGCCCGCGCCACATGCGGCATGACCAGTCCGACCCAGCCGATAATGCCGGAAATGGCAACAATGCCAGCAGAAATCATCGCTGTTGCGATCAATATCAGCCATTGAACCAGGACAACGGGTGTGCCCAATGCACGGGCCTTTTCCTCGCCCAGCGACAGGATGTTGATCTGAAAGCGCAAGAGGAAAATCAGAATGGTGGCCGGGATGACGGCAATGGCCAACAGCAGCACGTCGCCATAATGCGTTGATGCAATGCTGCCCATCAGCCAATAGGTGATGGCGGGGAGCTTCTGAAACGGATCGGCCAGCAGTTTGGCAATGGAAATGGCTGCGGAGAAGAAGGCCGAGATGACAACACCGGCAAGGACCAAGGTCAAAATGGAGGTCCGGCCACGCACACTTGCCAGGAATTTGACCAGCACAACGCTGCCTATGCCGAAGCAGAAGGCGATGGCCAAAAGCATGTATCCGTGTATGCCAAGCAGGATTGCCAGGGTGCCGCCAAAGCCGGCACCGGCAGTGACCCCGATTATACCGGGATCAACAAGGGGATTGCGGAACAGGCCCTGCAATGCACCGCCCGAAACGGCAAGGCCAAAGCCGATCAGTACAGCGGCGAGAACGCGCGGCAAACGCACCAGTTCGACCACTGTCTCTTCGAGTTTTGTCCAGCTTGGTGCCTGACTTGGCGATATGTTGTCCCAAAGGATCAGCGCCACATCCCGCACCTGCAGGTCATAGCGCCCGATGGTCACCGAATAGAGTATAGTGATCAGCAGCAGACCCAGCAGAAGCGGAAAGAGGGCGCGACGCGCCAGAGGCGCCTTCTTTGTTGTGTCGGACACCTGCAGCCCCTATTCGAACAGGCTACCATAGGCTTGAGACCCGGCGTTTTCTTCCATCCACAGAATGCGGTCGATCTGTGCATCGGCCAGTTCGATGTCATAAATCGTCTTGTAGGCTTGGCGGACATTGGCCCGAAAATCCGGTGCTGCATCCGCGCCATGTGCCAGAGCGGCAATCCACGCGGAGACAAGATAGATTTCCGGCCCGTCGGGTGATCCGGCAAAAGCAGGTATCTTGTAGACACGCCTGTTTTCAACAGCATCAAGGCTGGCGAGAAGCGGATTGCTGTAGAATGTCTCCGGCGTCAGGTCTCTGGCGTAGGGTGGTATCAGGATCATCTGCGGATTCCAGACATAGATCTGCTCAAGATCTACGGTTTTCCACCAGACATTGCTGTCGTCCGCGGCTGGCGTATTGACGCCGCTCAGGCTGAAATCCAGGGAAGCATTGGCGATGACCCGGATCTGGTCGTTCAGTTGGTCGACCTGCAACAGGCTGACGGCATCAGCGCTGTCAAAAGTCCTGAAACGTTCACGCAGCACCGCATTCGAGGCATCCTGCGCTGCCAGGATTTTCTCGGCCTGTTGCGTTTTGCCGCTCATCTTTCCGCTGATCGTCAGGTAGTCGCGGCGGTCGGCTTCGGTGCAGCAATTCCAACCGACAACCGTCAGGCCGACCCGTTCGAGAGGCTCGATGTTTTGCGGCTCCGTTGCCCACTGAATGATCACGTCCGGATTGATTTCCAACAGGGCCTCAACATTGGGCACGAAACCTTCGCGCGCGGCAGTCGCGGCAAGTTTGCCAAGTTCCGGCAGGATTTCTCCGTAGCGGCCGGAGATGTAATCGCGGGTGAAGAAACTCTTGTTCACAGCGCTGATATGGTCCGCTGTTCCGTCCACGGCGCGGTAAAGGATCGGGCCTGAACGCACGATAGTCACCACTTTTTCGGGTGGCGACTCCAATTTGATCTCAACGCCCCGGTGATCCTTGAAGGTGATGTCCGCATGGGCGGCAGCCGGCAGCAGGCTTGTCAAAAGGGCCATTGTGATGGCGGTTTTGCTGATTGCGTGATGCGGTGAGAGGAATAGTGACATCCTGAGCTCCAATTGACGTGGCCTGATGATCGCGTAGACGGTGAATAATGCGAATGTCTATAGCGGCCATCAAACTGGAGTCAATTAGTAGGCTTTAAACATGAGTAGAAAAGTTATCATTTTTGCTGATTTGCATGCAAAAAGGGTAGTGGAGGGCTCTGTACACGCGAAACGGCATGCTTTGAAAGGCATTACGAAAGGATCGAACCCTGGGATTTGTCGCCAGGGCCACAGTCTTCATGGCAAGACGTGCTAATGCATGTCGGCTGCCTTGAGAACGATCATCGAATTTCGATCCCGTGAATAGGCCTTTAGCGCCACCCGTTCGATCGCCGAGCGCGCTGCGTCGAATGCTTCCAGATATCCGGCTTCTGTGCGAACCAGATTTTTCGTGGTTTTTGCCAATGCATCGATTTCGACAAAGAAGGCAATCTGAAACATGCCGTCATGGCCGATGAAACGGATGCGATCCAGCGCATCATCGTAGCTGCGGCTTGGGTTTGGAAAGGTCAATGACATTGCTGGAAATTCCCTATGGGCTTTGATCGGGTTGGCAAAACGGGCGTGCTTGGCCGGTGATCATCCGGCTGCACAAAGGTCTTTGTGACAAATGGCGAGGTCATGGCGCGCAGCAGGGCGCTGTAATTGAGCTGGAAGCCTATTTCGCTGCCCAGGGTTACCTTGCATTTGCTGGTGTCCAAAATGAGATGGTCGCTGCTTGCCCCGAGGATTTCGATGTCCTGCAGCGGCGTCAGGCCGGCAGGATCGACATCCTGGCGACCGATGGCCAAAAGGGTCTGGTTGATCGGGCCACGGTCGCTGATCTCCGGCGTGGTGCCAAAGGCCGATTGGGCGATTGCGCCCCAGGGCCGTGACGGTTTGTCTTTGGATTCGATGGCTTCGGCGAAAAGGGTGATGGCATCGGTATGCAGGCCGGTGATCGGCCGTCTGTGCAGCGGATCCAGCCCAAGCAAAATTGCCTCGCCGAGACGCAAATTATTGATGCGGCCGGTGTCGGCACCATCGAGCGCCCATTGCAGATTGCTGGAATTGCCGCCGGATACCAGGCTGATGACCGCGCCATATCGGCTGTCCAGACTATCTGCCAAACGGGACAATTCGCCCATGTTTTGCGCGTCGGGTACCACACCGCTGCGACAGGCGAGGTTGGTGCCGATGCCCTTGAAGTCGATATTGGGCAGAAGCAGCGTTTCGCGCACCATGGCGTCCAGATCGTCCGGCATGACGCCTTCACGCAGGTCACCCAGTTCCACCATGAGCACCACGGCGTGCCTGCGCCCCGCCTTGCATGCGGCCTGAGACAGAGCGCGGATCACGCTGAGTTCCGTGTTGAAACTGGTGTCAGCCTGCGCCACGACGCGGTCAACCTGACTTGGCATGGGAGCGCGCATGAGTGTCATGGGTGCCCTGATGCCGGCGCGGCGCATGGTTTCGATGTTTTCAATGCGGGAATCACCAAGTCCGCCAACGCCTGCTTTCAGCAGGATACTGGCAAGGCGTGGGTCCCCCAGACAGGCCTTGGTTACTCCGGTGACGGAGATGCCAGGCCTTTGCAGCCGTGCGACCAGGGTCGCGGCATTATGGCGGATCTTTGCCAGATCAATGTCCAGCCTTGGTGTGCTCACTGCACGATAGCGCCCGGTTTTCTTTTCAGTTGCGGGAACGAGGAGAGCACCATGGCCACCAGAAGTTCCGTGGGACGCGTCAGCGCATCGGTGACCGGAATGCCGAGTTCACCCTCATAGGACATGATGGCTGTGCTGACTTGGGTATCACTCATATTCTCATGATTGATCGTCAGTCCGATGACCTTTGTATCGGCGAAAGCGCTGATCAGATCGATTTCCGAACGGGGCGTGGGCATTTCCATCTGCTCGAAATCGCACCGGTGCTTGCGGTTTGGTGCGTGCTGCAAAATGACCCCATCGGGGGCGCTGCCCCGCAGGATGAAAGCTGTGGTGCAAAAGGCAGGGTGGCTGAGGGCGCCCTGGCCTTCGATGATGATCACATCCGGATTTTCGCCTTCGAAGGCCTCGATGATCGTTGCTTCCAGTTCACCGGCGCAAAATTGCGAGGGCACGGCGTCCATGGCCAAACCATGACGGGCACCCTGGATCAGTCCGGTCTGACCGGTTGTCACCATGACGGCCTTCACGCCACTCTCGTTGAGCGCGCGTGTCAGAATGCTGGCTGTGGTGCGCTTGCCGATGGCGCAGTCGGTGCCCAATACAGCGATACGGGGGCAGGTGACCTCGTTGATACGACCGCTGAACAGACGCAGATCATTTTTCGGGCGGGGCCTTCTGATATCAAGAATTTCGACATTTGCCGTTTTGGCCGCTGCCGCAAATTCAGGATCGTCATTGAGGAATTCATGCAGCCCGTTGACGATGTTCATTCCCCGGCTGATCGCTTCGAAAACCACGGCGCGTTCCCTGGCTGACAAGATGCCGGCCGCCGGTGCTATCCCGTATATGAAATAGTCCGGCACGCCTTGTGTATGGGCCAGTGCTTCGGCGAGATCAGCGAAAATCGGGATGTCATTTGTCTTGCCGTCAAGCACATTGCCTGCATCAAGGCCGGCTTTCTGGCTGTCGATCACCGAAAGGATCGTATATTTTTCCGAGTGGCGCACCAGGCCGTTTGCCGTCTTGCCGTCGATGGCTCCGAAATGGCCTTCGCAATAGACAATGGCTGTGGCGGTTTGCGCCTCCTGACGCTGTGGACGCTTGATAGCGTGCTTTGCCGCAGGTTTCAAAGCGCGCGGGAACGGGGGGATTTCCGGCGAAATCGGGGGGCGTGTCAAAGGAATTGTAATCATGGTCGCTCCTTGGTGCGGATCATCAACATGCGGCACGATTGCGCATGCGGTCCGTTGTCCAAGCGTCCGTTACAGAACCACGCGAGGTACATTTCGAATTGAATTTTAAACTGTGCCCACATCCCGAAACGAACGAGCTCCGTTGGGTCCAAGCGCCAAGCGGAGATTGTTCGGGATTTTTGTTTGGGCTGATCTTGTATATGGCAAAGGCTGTCCGGGGCCGTCAGGCCCCTTCCAGCGATCGCATCATTGCAATGCCGATGGCGTTGCTGCCATCAGCATATGTAAACAATGACTATTTCAGGTCGTTGAGTATGGAGGCGCATGCTCTTGCGACGCCGGAGCTCGACTTGTCATTGCCGGGTAGAATGGCCCAGCCGCCTTTTTCAACAAAGCTGGCCTGCTGGTAGCTGGATTCTTTTTTGAGGTTTTCCAGATTGGTGGTCGCATTGTTGGCATTTTGAAAATTGTCGGCACAAATGGGCGCCAATACGGCGATGACAGCGCTCTTGGCGTTATCGGCACTCTGCTTTTCAGCGGTGCCGCCAAGCATCCAACCACCCCAGCCGAATCCAATGACCATCGAAGCAATGGCGCCAACAGCGATGCCTTGCAGAAGTCGTGTGAGTGACTCGCCTTGAAGAATGGAGGGTAACTGCATGAAATATCCTTTCGCTCGATAGAAATCGAAGCGGAGACAACCGGCACCAGGATTGGTCACGGCCAATGTATTGATTTTTCGAAAATAGAACCGCCAAGATCTGGCAGGAACATCACGTACATCATGCACTGTACGGATGGGAATGTCCAATTGCCATTTGGAACGGACCATGAATCAACGCATTCAGACGCGTTTAGACGCCGAATGCGCGTTGTTCAAAATGAGAAATCCATCGGGAAGGGCTCTCTTGTGTAAAGGCCGTTTTGAGCGGCCTGCGCACGGTGGCAGGCCGACTTTACTCAGCAGGGACAATGTCCAGCCTATCGGGTTGAACCCCTGCGTATCCAATCAATGAGAAGGCAGATCAGATGTCCATGATACGGCGCATGGCCTGGTCGCGTGTTGTGCCTCTGCGCTCGAAAACGCTTTCAGGCGTGTTCAAAATTTCCGTTGCGAGGCGGGCGCGGGCAATGCTGTCCACGGCTTCTCCAAAAAAACGACCGAATGAGCCAATAGCGCGGCTGGCGCGTGATGCATTAAAAGACATGGTGCCCTCTTTCTGTTGTACCTTACATAAGGACGATGTTGCATTGCAACAACTGCCGGAAGCGTATGGCAGGCATGCAATAATGGGCGGCTTGCCTCATCAGAACAGGGAGGAGGTGGGTCGTGTTTTGAGCGTTTCACCAAACTGACCTGGAAAGCCAATGCGTGATGCTCAGCACGGCTTGGATGAGATACCCAAATCGATGGCTTGTGGTTAAATCGTATTCATTGCGAACGGTATGACCGGTTGCTTTATGCTGTTTTCAAAACGCGAACGTTGCTCAAATCTGTTTCGCGTTCAGCATGCCAGGCATCATATGAAGCCTGCATGCGAAGCCAAATCGCTGCGCCGTCTCCAAAGAATTTGCCAAACCGGGCTGCTATGGCAGGTGAAACGGGTTTGCGTTCGTTCAAAATATCGTAGAGTTGTTGACGTGAGATGCCGAGCATTTCGGCGAGAACACCCTTGCCAATATCCATGTCGGTCAGAATATCAGAAAGCACCGCGCCGGGATGAGACGGACAACGCTCAGGATTGCGTACTGCTGAAATGTCTGTCATGGCCTATGCTTCCTTTCTAATGGTACTGTTCAAAATTAACGGCATGGACATCGCCATCGGAAAATTCGAATGTGATGCACCACGGGCCATTGACATGTACAGTGTAGCGGGTCGGGTTGAAGCCACTTAGCTGATGAAAACTATACCCGGGGAGGTTCATTTCCTCTGCTTTCGTAGCCGCATCCAAGCGGTCAAGCCGAATGAGAATACGTTGGTATAACTGGCCATCGATCTTTGACCTTTTGCCCGACCAAAGATTTGCAAGCTGTTTGTTTCTAAACGACTTGATCATGTCAGCAATATGCTTACATCTGCCGTACTCGTCAACAATCTGCTTACAGAATGCCTGGGTCATATTTTACAAAATGAACAAGCAATGGGTCATTCAGACCAATGGTTGCGACACAATGGGCGGGCGGTAACGGCGCAGCGCGAATCCCGGGGCGCGTTTTGAAGCGACGCCCATTCCATCACGATTGATATTCTCCCCAGGCAATGAGGGCAGGTCATATCCGATGACTTGACAAGTCAACTGACGTCTCTTATCCCATTTTCGTGTTGATAACTCAACTCATAGCCAGGGAGCACCGGGGAGGTGGCTTCAGGCCCTATCGGGAGGATAGAAATGAAAAGAGCTTTCCTTGCAGGCGCTGCGCTTGCAATCGCCTTGGTCGGTGCCGTGCCGGCGATGGCAGATACCATCAAGGTGGGTGTCATAGCGCCGTTTTCCGGCCCCTTTGCCATTTATGGCAAACAATATTCGGAAGCGATTGGCGTCTATGTGACGCAACACGGCCAGACAGCCGGCGACCACACAATCGAGTTCATCTACAAGGATGTCGGCGGTCCAAATCCGGACAATAGCCGCGCCCTGGCGCAGGAATTGCTGGTGAAAGACCAGGTGGATTATCTGGCCGGATTTACCTTTACGCCAAATGCTCTGGCCGTTGCGCCGCTGATCCAGCAATCGCAAACGCCGACCGTGATCTTCAATGCCGCGACCTCGGTCATCACCAAGGAAAGCGACATGTACCTGCGGACCAGCTACACTTTGTGGCAGGTGTCTGTTCCGATGGCCAAATGGGCCTATGAGCAGGGCATCCGCACCGTGGCGACACCCGGTGCGCGCAAGGCGCTGATCGGCCCGATCAGCGCCGGCAAAAGCACCTTTGGCAACCTGGTCACGGGAATTCTGAGCCCGACAGAAGGCGTAATCGAGTTCGACGGCAAGAATATTGCCCGTTTGAACGAAGCGCAGCGGGTGCGTCTGGGCATCGCCAAGACCTTTCAGATCACCACGCTTTTTCGCCACCTGACCGTGCGGGAGAATATCGTTCTGCCGATCATCGAGCGCGAACGCCGGGGCGCACGCTTCTGGGGGCGGGCGACCGCAGCAGACCATGCGGATGAAGCACAGGACCTGCTGGCCCAGTTCGGGCTGGAGGAATTGGCAGACCGCCCGGTCGAAGCGCTGGCCTATGGTCAGCAGCGACTGATCGAAATGGCGCTGACGCTGGCCCTGAAGCCGCGTGTTCTGATTCTCGATGAACCTGCCGCCAGCGTGCCCTCCGGCGACAGCCATCTGATCGTCGAGGCCATCGAACGCCTGCCGGAGAATCTGGCCGTGCTGATCATCGAACACGATATGGATCTGGTGTTTCGTGTCGCACGGTCAATCGTTGTTCTGGTCCAGGGCCGTATCCTGACCGAAGGCACGCCCGACGAGATCAGCCAGGACCATCGTGTGCGTGAAATGTATCTGGGAGGCGCGCCTGTTGAAACCGGTTCTTGAACTTGCGGGCGTGACGGCGGGGTATGAGACCACCCATGTCCTGGAGAATTTTTCGCTTTCCATTGCGCCTGGCGAGCGATTGGCGATCATTGGCCGCAACGGTGCGGGCAAGACCACTTTGCTGTCGACCATCATGGGTCTGACCCGGATGCATCGCGGCACCATTGCGCTCAAGGGCGCATCCATCGAAATGCTGCCCCCGCATCGCCGGGCGGCCCTGGGTCTGGGGCTTGTGCCGCAAACACGCGACATTTTCCCCTCGCTTACCGTTGAGGAAAACCTGCGGGCCGTTGCCCGTCCGGACAGGTCGCTGGAGGAGGCCTATAGCCTCTTTCCCCGCCTGAAAGAGCGGCGGCGCAACGGCGGATTGCAGCTTTCCGGTGGCGAGCAGCAGATGCTTTCCATCGCCCGCACGCTGTTGACCGGCGCGGACATTCTGCTGTTGGACGAACCGCTCGAAGGCCTGGCTCCGGTGATCTGCGAACAGTTGATGCGGGTCTTCGAGGATCTTGCCGCCAGCGGCCGCACCGTCATGCTGGTGGAGCAACATGTCAATGCTGCGCTGGCCTTTGCCGAGCGCGCCGTGCTGATCGGCAATGGCGCGCTTGTTCACGACGGACCTGCCACAGCGCTCATGCTCAATACCGAGCTTTTGAATCGCCATGTCGGCGTCAGTCTGGCCCATGATGAAAGGACGTGACCATGAACCTCATTGAAGGACATATTGCCATTGAGCCGCCGCAGGGCGCAACAATCTGGGATGTCGATCCCTATGATGCCGATATTCTGCGGGCTCCGGAAGACTATTATGCCGCCTTGCGCGAAAAGGGGCCGTTCGTCTACATTCCGCGTTATGCCATTCTGGCAGTCGGGCGCTATCAGGAGACCCGGCAGGTTTTCTCCGACCACGAGAATTTCGTTTCGTCCCGCGGTGTCGGGCTGAATGATTTCAAGCACGAAAAACCCTGGCGTGCGCCCTCGATCATTCTTGAAAAGGATCCGCCGGAACATACCAGGGCACGCAAGGCCATGGCGCGGGCGCTTTCTCCCAAGGCGATTTCAGTGCTGAAGGAAGATTTTCGCCTGTCGGCGGAACGCTTGGTCGATGCTTTGATTGCAAAGGGCACCTTCGAGGCTGTCACCGAACTGGCCGAGGCCTTCCCGACGGACGTGTTTCCACGCGCTCTGGGCATGACTGAAAGCGACCCGCGCCGTCTCGTCGACTATGGTGCGATGGTCTTCAATACACTTGGCCCCGACAATGAATTGCGGCGCAACATGCTGGCCAAGGCACCGGACATCGTCCCGTGGATCACGGCCGCCTGCGCGCGCGAGAAACTCACCGCGAACGGTCTGGGCTCCATCGTCTATGCCGCAGCGGATGCCGGCGAGATCACGCAGGACGAGGCGGGCATGCTGGTGCGATCCTTCCTTTCTGCCGGGGTGGATACAACCGTGACCGGGATTGGCAATGCGCTGTGGTGCTTCGGGCGCAATCCCGAGCAGTTCGATGCCTTGCGTGACGACCCCAAAATGGCCCGTTTGGCCTTTGACGAGGTGCTGCGTTACACCTCTCCCGTCCATACGTTTTTGCGCACGGCAGGGTCTGATACGGAACTGGCAGGCGTGAAGATTGCCGAAGGCACCAAGGTGGCCTGCGCTCTGGGAGCGGCCAACCTTGACCCGGAAAAATGGAAAGATCCAGAAAGATTCCACATTGATCGCAGGCCGATTGGTCACTTGGCCTTCGGCGCAGGCATTCATGGCTGTGTCGGTCAGAATCTTGCCCGGGCTGAGCTTGAGGCTCTACTTGGCGTTCTGGCAGAAAAAGTCGCCCGTATCGAGATCGTCGGCGATCCGGTCTGGCGTCCCAATAACGCCATTCATGCGCTGGACCGCATGCCGATGCGATTTGTAAAAGCCTGAGGAACCGATGATGACAAAGATTACCTATATTTCCGCAGATGGTGCACAAACCACTGTTGACGCAAGAGATGGCGACAGCGTCATGTCAACGGCCATTGCCCATGACATAGACGGCATCACCGGCGAATGCGGTGGCTCCATGATGTGTGCGACTTGCCATTGTTATGTGGACGAGGCCTGGCTGGAAGCGGTCGGGCCGCGTGAAGACGGTGAAGAGGACATGCTGGAAAGCGCCAGCAGTGAGGTAAAATCCAACAGCCGTCTGTCCTGTCAGATCGGGGTGACGGCGGCGCTCGACGGTCTTGTTGTGCATCTTCCGGAAAGCCAGACATAAGGCATGGGTGGGGCCGTCATCATTGGAGCAGGGCAGGGCGGGTTTCAGGTCGCTGCCAGTCTGCGTTCATCCGGTTTCGACGCCCGCATCGTTCTGATCGGCGACGAGCCGGGCCTGCCTTACCAGCGCCCGCCGCTATCAAAAACCTATATGGAGGACGGTGACGCCGAACGGTTGTTGCTGCGTCCGGCTTCCTTTTTCGAGCGCAACCATATTGAAATCGTCCATGATCGCATCACGCGCATCGATCGCGCGGCGCAACTGGTCACAGGCGCCAGCGGTAGGACCCATGCCTATGATCACCTGATCCTGGCGATGGGCGCACACAATGCGATACCGCCCATCAAGGGGGCCGGTGATGCGAAGGTTCTGTCCCTGCGCACCTTGCAGGATGCCGCCGTGCTGCGCAGCCGCCTTGCCCAGACACGCCATGCGGTGGTGGTCGGTGGCGGTTTCATCGGTCTGGAATTTGCCGCAAAGGCGCGTGCTGCCGGTTGCGCTGTTACGGTGATAGAAGCTGCGCCCAGGGTGATGGCCCGCGCCGTTTCCGCGCCCATGTCCCATCAATTCGAGGCGCGGCATCGCGCGCGGGGCATTGTGCTTCATGTCAATTCCCCCGCAGGGCAAATTGCCGGCGATCATGTGATCCTGGCGGATGGCCGCAAAATTGCCGGTGATCTGGTTCTGCTGGCAGCCGGTGTGCGCCCCAATGTCGCGCTTGCGCAGGCCGCCGGTCTGGATGTGGACAACGGCATTCGCGTCGATGCCCACTTGCGGACATCCGACGCACGGATCTTTGCGCTGGGAGATTGCGCCAGCTTTCCGGAACCGGTTTCGGGTCGTCACATACGGCTGGAATCCGTGCAGGCAGCGACAGACCATGCCCATGCGATTGCCGCCAATATAGTGGGGACACCGAAGGCCTATGACGCCGTTCCCTGGTTCTGGAGTGATCAGGGGGATGACAAATTGCAAATTGCCGGTCTTGCGCAGGAAAGCGACACAGCCGAACTTATTCGAACAGATCCGGAAAAAACCCTTGTCTTTCGTTTTCGAAATGGGTTCTTTTGCAGCCTTGAGAGTATAAACAACCCAAGTGCACATATATCCGCGCGGCAGTTGCTCAAGCTGTTTCCGCGTATCTCGCACGAAAAGATCAATGCGCATGACTTCAATCTGAAGCAGGTGCTGGCTGCGGAAAAGGCGATGGCGACATGACTGGAAGCTCGAACCGGTTGAGTGCTGCGGTGCACACGTGCCCTGAAGCGCGCATTTCTCAGTCCACCGAAGTCAGGGATGGACACACGGTCCTCGATATCGAGAACTATGTGCCGTTTTTCTTCTATACGGTGAATGGTGCGCTCACCAGCGGAGCCTCGAATCTCTATCGCAAACGCTATGGTGTCGGCGCGACGAGTTGGCGCGTGATCGCCATGTTGGCCATCGAGCCGAAGATTACTGCCGCCCGCATCTGTGAAGTCATCAAGATTGACAAGGCAGCCTGCAGCCGGACGTTGAAGCTTCTGGAAGAAAAAGGCCTGGTCAGCTTCCTTGCCTCGCCGACGGACGAGCGCAAACGCCGTTGGTGGCTGAATGCCGCAGGCTATGAATTGCATGATGAACTGCTGGCCCTGGCGCTGGTGCGCGAGGAAAAGCTGATAGAGGATATTGATCCAGGCGATCTGGAAATATTCCTGCGCGTGGCGCGTCAGATGCTGCACAATGCAGGTCAGCCTTAGCGGTTTGCGTCTTGGATTGAGGGCGAGCAACAGTTGTTCGCGGTGCATTTAACGCAAAACGGCGCGCAGCCTTCATGCCGCACGCCGTTTTCAACAATCGCTTTCAAAGCGTCAGTCTACAGACCCATGAGCCGGCGCATGGCCTGGTCGCGGGTGAGGCCGCTGCGGGTGAATACGCTGTCAGGCGTATTAAGGAGTTCCGTCGCAAGGCGGGCACGGGCAATGCTGTCTGCGGCGTGTGAAATGAAACGACCGATCGGGCTGAAAGCGCGGCTGGCGCGTGTTGAAATACTATTCATTGTCAACTCCTGTGTTGACCAAAAGATAAGATTTATGTTGCGCTGCAACAATAGCCAATCGCGAATGGCAGCCATGCAAAAAGGCGCGCTGCCGCTGCCTTTGCGCTGCTTGAGCCTGTCTTGGTGGATGGCCACGCACCACGGATAAGCGTGAGGGGTCGAATGCAATTCCTTATTTGGCAGGTGGCGGGATCCCGTGGCGAATGTTGTCGAAGGACTTCCCGCCGGTAACAAACGCCTGCCCCATCGATGGGTTGTCGAAGGAACCTTCGCCTGGATCGGCAGATGCCGCCGCTTGACCAAAGATTGGAAGACATCAATCAAAAGCTCAACGGCATGGACCTGGATTGCCAATATCCAAATCCTTATCAGACCCGAAGATTACAAGGTGGTGCCAGCGGGAGATCTTTGTAGCTGTCTGTGGCGCAGCCAGGTGAGCAAGCGCCTCTCGATGCTTGAAAGGTATTTCTTGATTGCCTGAAGGAAATTGAAAGGAAAGCGATCGACTTGCGCATGACGTACAAGAACCCCTTTGGCAATCAGTTCTTCGGCTATATTGCGCTCTTCATCACCATCATGGTGGCTGGGTGATACCCGATGTGTAAACCCGAAGAGGTGAATGGTTGCATGAGGAAACATGACCAACAATGCTGCAATAGCCCTTATCCCCATGCTGGGGGGCTTTGCTTTGCGCGACCAGCCAATTGATCCAAGCCCATCGTCCAAGGCTTGGCGAGATATTGGCAGTGCCTGGATCCTTCTGCCATAAACGATATCCTCTGATGCGAGGCTGCAGATCATTTTGGCGGAGTCGAACGCTCTCCAGTCGAGTGCTCTGTCTTGCATAATATGCCAAGCACTTGCCATGAAAAGAAGATCTGTTTTTCTACCAGCAAGTTTGTAATTTTTTGCGGAATTCAATCTGACGACATAATCGAAAGCGTCAACTTTCAATCCGTCAATAAAACTTACCGGACCGTTGCCGATCAATGCAATCTGCATCTCTGCATTACCTTCCCGCTTTGATATTGAAACATTGACTTGAGGCCAAGTGTCAACGGAAAAACAAAAGTGAGCCTAAGGGCAGCGCAAAATGTTGCCACTTAGAGGGTGGGATGATTGGCGGTTTACCGTTTGAAAATCAGGCAATCCCGCTGCGTTGCTTCCATTTTAACCCGTTGTTTCCGTTGGGGGGCTTTTTGAATCAGACTTCAAGACTCTGACTGGCCCAATGCCTGCTGCCGTATGGACTTGCGGCGAAAAGCGATGATCAGCACCACGATGGCCAGCAGATAGGGCAGGGCTTCGGTCAATTGTTGCGGCAGGCCCAGCCCCTGCATGCGAAAGCCCATGGCATCGACCAGACCGAACAGAATGGCGGTCGGCAGGATCCATGGCAGCCGGGCGCTGCACATCATGACGATCACCAGGGCGATCCAGCCACGCCCGGCGCTCATGCCTTCGGTGAACAATGTCACATTGGAGATCGACAATTGCGCACCGCCCAGAGCGCACAGGATACCGCAGGCAACAAGCGCCACTGTTTTGACCCGTTCAGGCGAAACGCCGACACTGCGCAGGGCAGAGGCGTTCTGCCCGGCGGCACGAATGCGCAGGCCGAAATAGTGGTTGTTGAGGAAAAAATGCGTGGCAAAGACCATCAGAACCGCGAACCAGACAAGGATGGATTGGCCGGACAGCAAGTCTCCGATGAAGGGAATATCGGCGACAGGTCCAAGATTGACTTTCGGAATCTCGACGATGCGCGGATCTTCAAATTGGCCCTGCACGCCGAACAGGGCGCGCAACAGGAACGCCGTCAGACCGATTGCCAGCACGTTCAACCCGATGCTGACGATGATGTCATCGCCGCCGCGTTGCACCCCGAAAAACGAAAAGATCAGGCCAAAGGCAGCGCCAGCCACGATGGCAAAGCCGATGCCGCCCATCCAGCTTCCGGTGTAGACGCAGCCGACGACGGCGGCGAATGCGCCGACCAGCATCATGCCCTCCAGGGCGATATTGAAGACGGCGGCGCGCTCGCACAGGGCGCTGCCGATGGCGGCAAGCAGAACTGGTGTGAAAAACCGCGGGATGGATTCAATGATCGCACTGTCCAGGAACATGGGGCTAGTGATCCTCCTTGGTGCCGCCGGAGAGCATCTTGCCGCCAACGCCTGCCAGATAAAGCACGATCACGGCCTGCACGATCTGGCCGATTTCACGCGGTATGTCGGCGGAGCGCTCCATGCCGACCGCTCCGGTTGCCAGCATGGCGAAAAAGAATGCCGTGACCGGAGTAATCAGCGGAATGATCGCAGCCAGCAGCACGGCGGCAATGGCGGTCCACGTGTAGAGCGGGATCGTCAGCATGCCGTCGATATAGCGCTGGTTGAGGCCAAAAACAGCCGTGTAGCCGGTCATGCCGGCAATCATGCCGCTGATGATCAGGGTACGATAATAGAGCGCGCCGGTGGGGAAGCCCGATGTTCTGGCAAAGCCGTAGCTATAACCCTGCATGCGCACCCGATAGCCGAAGACGGAGGTTTTCTCCAGTGCGATGACCAGAATGGCCGTCGCCCCGATGAGCAGGATGCCGTAGTCCAGAATGGTGCCGGGAAACCGCGGAAGCCGCGCTTCGGTCATGATCCTGTGGGTCTGTGTTGCGCCGCTTGCCACATCGCGAAACGGATGGCTGACAAAATAGGAGGCGAGATAGGAGGCCGGATAATTGAGCAGCAGCGATCCGATCAGCAGCGGCACTTTTGCGACACGGTCCAGCAGGCCGGCCAGCACGGCCCATGAAGCGCCTGCCGTCATGGCCGCCAGCAGCGCCACCACAGAGACGTAGAGTGGCGGGCCGGGCAGGTAGACGCCGACCAGGGCGGCGGTCAGCCCGCCCAGAACCAATTGTCCTTCGCCGCCGATATTCAGCAGCCCGGCGCGAAACGACACCAGAACCGACATGGCCATGCCCAGCAGGAGGGAGAAGCGCGCCAGTGTCGAGAACAGATTGAAATGATTGCGCCCGCCAAAGGCGCCGTTCAGGAAACCCTCGACAACGGGACGGGTCTGGGGGATGGCCAGCAGGATCAATACGCCAAGGAAAATGATCGCCAGCGGGGCAATGATTGAGACATATCTGGAGCGGATCATGGGCGTTGCTCCTCATCACCGGACATGGCGGCGCCAACGGCAAAGGCATCGAGTTCGGTGCGGTCAAAAACCCGGTTCATCCGTCCCTCAAACATCACACCCACCCGGTCGCTGAGTTCAAACAATTCTTCCAGATCATTGCTGATCAGCAATATGGCAGCGCCGGTTTCGGCAAGCTGCAGAATCTGCCGGTGGATAAAGGAAATGGCCCCGACATCGACGCCCCAGCAGGGATTTTCCACCACCAGAAGCTTCGGCGCAGCGGATAATTCGCGCGCCACAACCACCTTCTGCTGGTTGCCACCCGATAGATTGCCAACCCGCTGCATGGCACTGGGCGTGCGGATATCATAGTTTTTCACCAGTCGCTGCGCATGGTCGCGGATCTGACGCCAGTGCAGAAAACCATAGCTTGAAAAGCCGGAATGGCCCTCCCGAACGGCTCCCTTTGGGCTGGAGCCTTCCCGGCCGGCAATCAGGTTCTCGGCAATCGTGCCCCTGGCGGCCAGGCCGATCGTCATCCGGTCTTCGGCCATATAGCCGATGCCGATCTGTCGCCGCTCGGCCACAGTCAGGCCGCCGATATCCCGGCCCTGGAAAATGATCTGCCCGGCGGAGTTTTTTTCAAGGCCCATCACGGCATTGACCAGTTCTTTCTGGCCGTTGCCGGTGACCCCGGCGACGCCGAAAATCTCGCCGGCCCGCAGTTCGATGGACACGCCATCAAGCCGCGGCTTGTCCGATCCCGATTGCACGCTGACGCCCTGCAGGCAGGCCACGACCTGCGGTTGGATACGGCTGATTTTTTCAACGGCTTCGATCTGCCGTCCGACCATCAGTTCGGCCAGTTCGCTCTGGTCGGTCTCGCTGGTCTTGCGTTCGGCCACCAGCGCGCCGTGGCGCATGACCAAAACGCGCTCGGAATGGTCCATGACCTCGCCCAGCTTGTGGGTGATCAAAACGACCGATTTTCCCTGAGCGCACAGGCGCTTGAGCATGGCGTAAAGGGTGACGCATTCCTGCGGTGTCAGAACAGCCGTTGGCTCATCGAGGATCACCACCGAGGCGCCACGGAAAAGCATCTTGACGATTTCGACCTGCTGGCGCGCATCGACGGGCATGTCGGAGATCTTGCGGTCCAGATCGAGCGTGAATTCAAATTCGCGAATGAGGCTGGCGACTGCCTTGCGGCGCTCCTGGAAGGGCACGAGGCCAAAGCCGTTGGCGCCCTCATAGCCGACCAGCACGTTTTCCAGAACGGTGAGATCGGGATAGAGTTTGAAATGCTGGTGCACCATGCCGAACCCCGCGTCGATGGCGTCGCGGGCCGACTTGAGTTTGCGGCGTTCACCGGCAACGGTGATATGGCCTGCATCCGGCTCCAGAAGGCCGAACAATACGCCCATGGCTGTGGATTTACCGGCGCCATTTTCCCCGACGATGGCGAGGAATTCGCCTTTTCGAACCTCAAAGGTGACATCGCAAAGCGCCTGGATGTCTCCAAAGGATTTCGAGATTCCGTTCAGCCTGCACACGGCAGGCTGAACCTGGTTTTCAATTTGCATCAATCATGGCCTCTTTCGAGCAGAGGCGATCAGTTCGCGGCCAGCGGGTCAGCGACCGTGATGTCACCGGCAATGATCTGGTCGGCAATGGCGCGCACGCCTTTGACCATCTCGGCATTATCGGCAATCAGGCAGCCGCTTGCAGCCAGGTTCTCATCGGAATCCAGAACAACACCGCCAACACCGCCTTCGGCCAGACCATAGGCTGCGAAGCTGGCCTTGGCGCCGCCCATGATGGTGTCAACGGACTTCAAAATGACCTGATCGACGCGCTTGAGGGCGGAATCATACATGGTGCCATTGGCCAGCGGGCAATGATTGACATCGACACCCATGACCTGGAAGCCACCGTCGCTGGCTGCCTCATAGATGCCGAAATTGCCACCCGCCGCCGCCGCATAAATCACATCGGCGCCAATGGCGTTCAGGGCAAGCGCCTGTTCCTTGGCGCGCACCGGATCGGAGAAGGGGTTCTGGCCACCGACCCAGCGGGTTTCAACCTTGATGTCCGGCGTCACATGCTGTGCGCCGGCGGCAAAACCATCGGTAAAGCGATGCAGGAAGGGAATGTCGACCGCACCCACGGCGCCGACTGTGCCGCTCTTTGAAGCCATGGCGGCCATGGCGCCCATCAGGAAGGACGATTCATGCTCGCGGAACACGGCGCAATGCAGATTGTCGGGGCGATCGCCGCTCGGGCAGGCGTCGACGATCAGGAATTGTGTGTCCGGCGCGCTTGGCGCCACTTCGGTGACGGCATCAAGGGCGGAAAAGCTCAGCGCGACAATGATATCAGCGCCTTCATTGGCCGCTGCATAGAGGTTTTCAAGGATCGCCTGCGGTGTTTCGCTTTCAATAATGGAGGCCTTTGCGCCAATCTTCGCGGCAGCAGCTTCCGTTCCTTCGCGCCCCAGAACCAGAAAGGGATTGTTGCCGATCGGATTGGGAGACACATAGACGATGCTCTTTTCCTGCGCCATGGCTGCATGAGGAGCAGCGGCCAGCGCCAGGCTCATGCCCGTCAGTCCCATGCCGAGCAATGCGGTGGTGAATTTTTTCATGTCTATCCCCTTTGAAGATGAATCATTGTTTCGAATTCTACTGCGCTGCGACAGCGCTGGCAAAATATTTGGCAAACCGCGCGTAATCGACGTCCGTCGCGACGCTGACCTGCCGGTCCTTCGGCGCGCTGGGGCGGCGGTCCGGCAGCATCTGTCCGCGGGTCAGGGTTCCGGCGCATTCGATATCGGCCGAAAAGGTCTCATAGGTTGCAAGATCGGGCGTCTCGGCCAGAGCCACCGCCAGCGGATCGTGCAACCCGCAATAGTCCGTGCCGGGGTAGAAACCCTTGTAGGCCTCCAGATAGAAGCGCGAGGCTTCCATCGCAGCCTTTGCGGCAGGGCCGCCGCTGGCGGAAATCGCATCAATGTCGGATTCGCGCAATTTGGCGTGCATGGTCACATCCATGCCAACGGCAACGAGATCAGCGCCCGAGTGCAAGACGATGCGCGCCGCCTCCGGATCATTGTGGAAATTGGCGTCCACCATGGGCGGCACAACGCCGCCGATGCCTGGATGCACCAGCGTGCTTCCCATCATCACGATCTTGCGGAATTTCGTTGCAATGTCGGGCGCTTTCATCAGCGCCTGTGCCACATTGGTCATCGGGCTGACGGCGAGCAGGGTGATTTCACCGGGATAGCGGCGCGCCATGTCGATCAAAAGGTCAGGCCCCCACGTGTCGACAGCTTTTGTCTTCGGCGGGGCCATGTCGAAATCGCCGAACCCATTGGCGCCATGCACATGCAGAGCGCCACCGTTGAAGGGCTGGGTCAAGGGCCGCGAAACGCCGCGCCCAACGGGTATGTCGGTGCGTCCGGCAAGCTCCAGAAGCTGCAATGAATTGCGCGTCGCCGTATCGACATCGACATTGCCATAGATCGTGGTCAGCGCCTCCAGTTCGATATTGTCGCGTCCCAGCGCATAGAGAATGGCCAGCGCATCATCGATCCCCGTATCGACATCCAGAATTATCCGAAACCGGTCGCCCAATCTGTTCACCCCATCCATTGTGTTGTCTCAAAAGCCCCGGCCAAAAGCTCTGGCCAAAAGTCCAGGCCATAAGTCCTGGCACGTCAGCAGGGCGCATTGGCTTGTGCAAAGCCAATCATTGCACAATCGCCGGTGAAATCCAGCGATAATTATTCATGCGTCATGGCCTATGTGTCCACGGGTTTACCGGGGTGGGTGGAGGTTCACTTTATGCTTGTGGGGGGTGGGGGAGGAGAGGGCGGTGGTTGAGAATGACAGCGATGAGTTTGGGGGCTAGTCATGAAGCAGATGGGAAAAATGGTCATTCAATTAAGAGGAGGTTTTGCGAGCAATAACCGGAACGGTTTCCGACACTACGCAGTTTGTACACATGCTTGATCATTGTACGAAGATGTTGCTCAATCCTCATTTTATCCGTGTGAGTCGGTTGAAGGTATCCGAAGATGTCGCAGGCGTTTTCAACGCATGGTTGATTTAATTTCGAATTTTACTATTCTCAAAAGAATTGTGGGGGAAATGCTTTTGGACTCTTGGATCGTAGATGCAGACAAAATCGACATTGAACAAACAGGCCCCTTCAGAAGGGCACTATTTCATCAAAGTAAGGAAATAGCAGCTTTTTTGGAGTTGTCGAGCCATAGAACAATCATAGCAGCGCCAAAAAGGATATGGAAAAACTTTACTTTTAAAGGCCAAGAGGGCCTCCTTGCCGGAAGATTACGACTTCTATCCGAGTGACCTGTTTGTAGATAAAGCCTCGGGTGTTCCTAATGTTTCTCGAAAAGTACTTGGATATTTGCTCGCTAAACCTGAATATTGGAAGTCCTTGTGGCTTTCTTCTATATCGCTGGCGATTCTTAGGGAATCCATAAATATAGATGAACTTAGCGGAAAATTTTTTGACCACTCGGTGATGGGTATTATTAAGAATGATGATTTAGTAACACCGTGCACGATTATGGCTAATCTGATTAATCTTTCCAAAAAAAAGCGTGCACACTTTAGAGAACCTATATTCACTATTCTTATACCCAAAAATTTTGGGTGTGAGACGGCAGACTGCCGTTTTTATTGATAATATTGACGAGTTTTTTGATCAGGAATTGTATAGGTACATCGACGACGAGTCGAATAGATCTTTCTATAAGTCAATGTGGGACTCCATTCAGATTGGTATTGCCCTAGCAGCTAGAGATATCCACCTAATTAATCCTCACATCAAGATATTTGCTTCTATTCGCAAGGAAGTAATGCCAGACCTGCTAGCCACAACCCCCCAGGCAATTCAAATTGGAGGTGCTACCATAGATCTTTCGTACAGTAATTTGGAGCTGGTAGATATTATTGAAAAGAATATTAAAAATGAGAGATCCGATCGATTGTTTAGCGTATCTACTGCCTATAGTGTTGTTGAAAGGTTTTTTGGTATAGGAAAGACAAGCTATGTGCACCCTAGAACTGGTGATGTCGAAGATGTTATTAGCTATTTTATTAGGCACACTCTAGGTCGCCCTCGTGATATCGCGCATATTGGATACCAACTGTCAGTTGTCGATCCAGTAGAACGAACTCCTAGAAAAATTAGGGATATTATCAATGCTGAAGCGGCCACAGTAGCTAGCGGATATTTTACCGAAATGTCCCCACATATGGGGCGTTTGTCAACTGCTGTGCTATTTCCGCTGATCAAGAAAAATTATTTTACACTTGAGGAGCTGAGCAGTCTAAGTCGACAATACGATAAGAGAATTGGATTAACAGCAAGAACATCCGCTCATGTTTTTTGCGGGCTTTACAAACTGGGGTTTTTAGGGTGCGTGGATAGAGACATTGAGACAGGGCAATTAAAACAGCTTTTTGCGACCCCCGGTTCAATTGCTTTAGGTGCTCAAAATTGCCTTCCAGATAGTCTGATCTATGTAATACATCCGATGTTGGACGATTTGATTGCCTCAAAAAATAAGCACTATCGAGGTGGAATGAACAAGATTAATGTCATTGGGCAAAAGTTACCATGGCGTCAAACTCGCAATCTAATGTTTGTTGCCAAGGGGGATGTGCAAGGCTTTTCTGCAATAATGTCTGATAATGATAAATATGCCCGTTTTCTTGACAACTTCAAAGGTATAGCAATTGAAGCGGTTGGAAATTCATTCTGGAAGGTTGAGGGCGGTGACTCGCTCTTACTATTGCATGAAAATCCTTTAGAGCTTATCAACATCTGCACATCTATAAATGAGCAACTTCGAGAGCAATTCGAACACCAAATTTGTTTTGGTTTGGACGTTGGGTATATTGAAAGAAAAACCAATGGAGAGTTGCAGGGCGGGGCCTTGCGGAGAGCTGCTCGACTAGAACAAGCTATAAAGAGTGAAGGGCTTTTTCTAACCGAGGATTACATTAACGAGATGAAGCATCTCAGTATCCTTGATGAAACATTAAAAAGGTTGCGTCCTACAGATTTGCGATATCTGAACGCCACAAACGGTAAGTTTGATTTATCTAAGGACGGTGAAGAAGAGATTTGGACCTCAATCTGGCGTAAAATGGATTGTTAATGGAGTGTCCTATCTGCTTTAGGGCATGTAAATTAGCTGGTACATGCTGTTGAAAAAAACGGGTGCAATTTTTGGTATCCCAAGTGCCCCATACTAGCTGGTAGCGCAAAGAATTTTCCCAACTTTCCACACTACATAGCCACCTGTGTCCCCAAAAAGTTAATTTGTATAGTTGTAGGACAACCAAACATATGCAATGCTGACCGGGTAATCTGCATTGAACCCGGGTGTGCCTGTGACTGGTTTGACTGGATCAACACTTTCTGAACGTTCCGACCATCGGGCTGATGATGTGCGTGTGGCGCTGCATCCCATTGATGTTGAATTGCCGGGCGATGCAAACAGCCGTTACAGTGTGGACTGGTCCGGTGATGCCCAGGGGCAGATGCTGGCCGTGGCGCGGCCGCGGAGCGTTGATGAGGTGCGGGCCGTTGTCGCCTATTGTGCAGACAAGGGCATCGCCGTGATTCCGCAGGGTGGCCATACCGGGCTTACCTCCGGCGCCATCAACCCGAAGCCCGGTTGTCTCATCGTCAGTCTGGAGAGGCTGAACGCCATTCGCGACATTGACGACGGCAATTTTTCCATCACCGTTGAGGCGGGCTGTCTTTTGCAGAACGTCAAGGACGCGGCAGACGAGCGCGACTTTCTGTTTCCGCTTTCGCTGGGGGCGCAGGGCAGTTGTCAGATCGGCGGCAATGTGGCGACCAATGCGGGTGGGGTCAATGTTCTGCGCTATGGCATGATGCGCAATCTGGTGCTGGGCCTTGAAGTCGTTTTGCCGGACGGCTCGCTGTGGAATGGTCTTGGCGGATTGCGCAAGGACAATCGCGGCTATGATCTCAAGCAATTGTTTATCGGCAGCGAAGGCACGCTGGGCATTGTCACCGCCGCCTGCCTGAAACTCCAGCCGCGGCCGGAGGTGACCGAAACGGCCTATCTGGGTCTGGACACTTTTGCCGACGCGATTGATCTATTTTCCAGGGCGCGGCGTTCCTGCGCCGATCTGATGAGCGGTTTCGAAATCATCGGGACGGAATGTATTCCGCTGGCAAGGGAGATCTATCCGGAATTGCAAAGCCCGCTTGCCGGCGATGCGCCGGTGCATGTCCTGATGGAAGTGTCAGCCAGCCGCCTGGTGCCATTGCGCGCGATGATGGAGGTGTTTCTGACGGAAGCCATGGAGGCTGATCTGGTACGCGACGCGGTGCTTGCCGCCAGTATCGCCCAGGCGCAATCCTTCTGGCGGATCCGTGAAGGCCTTGTCGAAGGCCAGGGCCGTCGCGGCTATCATGTGCGCAGCGATATTTCGGTGAGATTGCCGCAGATTGCGCTGCTGATCGAACAATTGCGCGCCATGCTGGAGGGCGAATTTGCCGGCTGGACCAGTCAATCCTACGGCCATGCCGGTGATGGCAATGTGCATTTCAATGCCCTGCCGCCCAGAGGTTTGTCGTTGCCGGAAGCCAAAGCCCTTGGTGCGCAGATTGAAGAGCGGATTTTCCGGATTGTCGAGGCGCTGGATGGTTCGATCAGTGCCGAACATGGTCTGGGCCGCACCAAGCGGGACCGGTTCGCCTCATCCGTCGAGGAAACGCATCTTGCCATGATGCGCACGGTCAAGTGTGCTTTCGATCCGGCAAACATCATGAATCCGGGCTGTATTCTGGCGGAAGACGAGGTGGCCGCATGAGGCAGATTTCCCACAAGATCGGCGCCACCCAGCATCTGCCGAGCAAGGTGGCATCCTTTATCACCAGAGAAATTGCCGCTGGCCGCTACCAGCCGGGTGAGCAACTGCCCACCGAGCACCAACTGGCTGAGACGCTGGGCGTCAGCCGCAATGTCATCAGGGAAGCGGTCTCGCAATTGCGCGCAGACGGGGTCATTCATGCGCGGCAGGGCGTCGGCGCCTTTGTGATGGAGCCGGAGCGGCGGTCGGCCATTCGCTTCGATCGCGAAACGCTCAAAACCAATGATTCCCTCAAACGTCTGTTCGAGTTGCGCGGCATCCTGGAGACCGAAGCAGCAGGGCTGGCGGCGGCGCGCAGAAGCGCCGAGGATTTGAAAACAATCAAACAGGCGCTGGACCGCATGAGCGGCGAAGAGCGGTGGCAGGACGGCAGTATCGAGGCCGATCTGATCTTTCACCGGGAGATCGCGCGGGCAACGGCCAATGATTACATTTACACCTTTGTCTGTTTCATCTGTGAGGAAATACGCCAGTCCATTCAGATCGCCCGCTACACCAATCCGCTCCCGGAACTGGTCGAGGTAAATGTTGCCGAGCATGTGCGCGTCTATGAAGCGCTTGAAGCCGGTGATGTCGAGGCGGCGCGGCAGACCATGCGGGCGCATATCTGGAATGCCGGCATGCGCATTGATGCGGCGCCCGGCAACACAGCAGACATCTCCATGACCAAGCAAGACGAACGGGATGAAAAGTGATGATGCTGGATAAGCTCAAGAAGATTACAGATATTTGTATCATGGTGGAGGATATCGAGCGGACGGTGGAATTTTACACCGAAAAGCTTGATTTCAAATTGCGGCGGCGGGCCGAAGGCTTTGCCGATTTCCACACCAATGGGGTGACGCTGGCGGCCTGGGAACTGGATCATATCGGCAAATTTGCCGGTGTCTCCAATGTGCGCTCACCAAAAGAGGCGCACAAGGCCTGCGTGGCCATTGAGCTCGATGCGCCTGCATCCGTCGACCAGCTGCATGAAGAACTCAGCGCGCGCGGCGTGCCGTTCTACGGCCCACCGGAAAGCTATGTTTGGAATGCGCGCTGTGCCTATTTCACCGATCCGGACGGCACTTTGTGGGAACTCTATGCCTGGGAAGAAGGCGGCCCCGGTGATTATCACGGCACCAACGAGGATCAAGCGAAGTAAACACCAACCGGTCACCATTTTGGTGGGCGTCACTCTTGGAAAGGAAAACCTGGCATGAAGAAACTCTCACCCTCACTCGACCGCAGGTCGTTTCTCAAAACCTCCGCTGGCGCTGTCGCGGCTTTTGGGACCGGCATCCAGCTGATCATCCCGCATGAGGCCCATGCCAGCGCCAAGGTGGTCATCAAATATGACTGGCTGATGTCCAACGGGCAGATCGGCGATATCATCGCCCTGGAGAACGGTTACTTCAAAGAGGCCGGGCTTGAGGTGGAATTCAGCCCCGGCGGCCCCAATTCGGTGACCGTTCCTCCGGTGATTTCCGGTGCAGCGGCACTCGGGGAATTTTCTGAAACCCCGCAATTGTTCAATGCCAGAGCCAGTGGTGTACCGGTCAGGATCCTGGCCTGTGGCTTTCGCACCGGCCCCTATGCATTGACATCAAAACCCGGAAAACCCCTGCGCTCTGTTGAAGATCTCCGCGGCATGAAGATCGGCATCCAGCCCACCGCCCGGTTCCTGATGGATGCGATTGCTGCCAAGAACGGCATTCCCATCGACGAACTGGACATTATCAATGTCGGCTTCGACAAGGCGCCTCTGGAGCGCGGTGAAGTGGATGCCCTTGGCGGCTGGATCACCAATACCCAGGCTTTGTCCGTCATCGGCGATGATCGCATTGATCTGTTGCTCAGTGATTTGGGGCTTGCATCCTATGCCAATGTCTATTTTGCCACCGACAGCGCCGTTGAAGACAATGCGGACATCCTGGCGAAATTCATTGGTGCGGTTGCCAAAGGCTGGGGCTGGACCCACGCCAATCCGCAGGAAGCAGTCAAAAAGGCCGTTGCGGCCTATCCCAACATGGATCTGGAATGGGAACAGAAGACCATCGATCTGGTGCTCAATCTGAGCTTTGACGCCAAAACGGCGGCAGACGGGTGGGGAACCTTTGATCCGGCGTCTCTGGAAGATCAGATTTCGCTCTATGACTCGATCGGGCAATATCCCGATGGTCGGCCGAAACTGGAGGATGTCTATACGACGAAAATCCTCGAGATGACTGCAGCCGAGCGTCCCAAACTCAATGCTCCGGGTGCGTGACGCACAATGAGCATTGCGATTGAATGCAAAAATCTTGATATCGGTTTTCGCAATGCCGAAAGTGATGTCACGATTATTGCCGGTCTCGATCTTGCCATTGAGACCGGCGAATTCCTGACGATTCTGGGCCCTTCAGGTTGCGGCAAGTCCACGCTGCTGCGGGTCATCGCCGACCTGCTCGGGCCGTTGAAGGGAACCATCAGCGTGCTGGGCTCGGATCCGCATCTGGCGCGGCAGAGTCGCCAGATCGGCTTTGTTTTCCAAGATGCGACGCTGCTGCCTTGGCGCAATGTGCGCGACAATATCGAGTTGCCGACACGGGTCGGGGGCAATGCGCGAAAACCCTTGCCTGAAAACCGCACGGATGCGCTGATATCCATGCTTGGGCTTGAGGGGCTGGGGGACCGGTTTCCCCATCAGCTTTCCGGTGGCCAGCGCCAGCGCGTCGCCATTGCCCGCGCCCTGATCGAGGAGCCGCAATTGCTGTTGATGGACGAGCCTTTCGGGGCGCTGGACGAAATTACCCGTGATCGGCTGAACAATGAACTTCTGGCCATCTGGCGAAGAACCGGCACCACTATCCTGTTTGTCACCCATTCCATCATGGAGGCTGTCTATCTCGGTCAGCGGGTCATGGTGATGGCGACAAATCCCGGGCGGGTGCTTGAGATTGTTGATCTGGGCGAGATCAAAACGGCCGACAATGCCTGCTCGCGTGAAGATCCGAGGATCATTTCGGCGATGGCCAAAATGCGGGTGGCGCTGGAGGCTGCATCATGATGGAACGCCCGCTCTCAAGACAGGCGCTGATTGTTCTGCCGATCATGGGTGCAACCCTGATTCTGGCGGCCTGGCAATTTCTCGTGCCGCTGGCCGGGATCCCTGCCTATATTGTTCCCACGCCAACCACCATTGCCAGCGTCTTTGCAAACCAGTGGCCGCTGCTGATTTCCAATCTCTGGCCGACCCTCTTCGAGAGCATAGCCGGTTTCCTGATCGGCAATTCCGTTGCTGTTTTGCTTGCCATCATCTTTGCCTATAGCCGCGTCATGCAGGCGGCCTATTTTCCGGTCATCCTGTTTTTCAACACGATTCCGATCCTGGCGCTGGCGCCGATCATCATCCTGATCTTTGGCCTCGGCATGTTGCCGAAAATCATTATCGCTGCGGTGATCTGTTTTTTCCCGACTCTGGTGAACATGATCCGGGGCCTGAACTCCGCCACCCGCAATGAGCAGGAACTTTTGCGCATCCTGTCAGCAACGCCCTGGGAAATTTTCTGGCAGCTGAGGTTTCCAAGATCCCTGCCGATGCTGTTTTCATCCCTGCGCATCGCATCGACCACCTGCGTGATCGGCGCCATCGTCGGCGAATGGATCGGCTCGGACAAGGGTCTGGGGGCATTGATCATTCAGGCGACATTCAACTACCGCGCCGGCCAGCTCTACGCGGCAATTGTCCTGTCATCCTCGATGGCCATCCTGTTGTTTGCAATCGTTGCTTATATTGAGAAAAAGGTCATCGACTATACGTGAGGCGAGGGCGGAGCCGGTTCTGTGCCAATCGCCTGTGCATGGGATTGCGCCTCAGGTTCTGAATCCGGGCCGTTCTGGTGCAGGCAATCACCGATCTTTGGTATTACCGGCCCGCGCGCACCAGTTTTGGGGCAGGGCGCTTTGCCTCGTTTTCCACGCGTTGCTGAAAATCGGCAAGGGCCATCGGTCTTCCATAGAGGTAGCCTTGAAACTGCACACTGCCTACATGCGCCAGCAAGGCGTGTTGTTCTATTGTTTCCACCCCTTCAGCCAGAACCGTGTGACCCAGATCACGACCGATATGAACAATATTTTTCACGAATGAAGCGCCACGTTCGCTCTTCACTGAATCCTGCACGAAGCTTTTGTCGATCTTGATCTGCTGGAAGGGCAAATGGCGCAGGTAAGAAAGAGAGGAAAAACCGGTGCCAAAATCATCGAGCGCGTTGGTGATGCCCAGTTTGTGCAGTCTATCGAGTTTGGCGATGACCAGATCCATGTCGGTCACCAACATGCTTTCAGTCAATTCGAGGATCAGCCGTTGTGGGTCAGCGCCGGTTTTGTCCAAAGTCTCACGCACCAATTCCTCGAAGTCATCGTGCATCAACTGGCTGGCGCTGACATTGATCGACAGGGACACGTGTCGCAAATCGGGATGCTTGCCCCATTCGGCCAAGGTGAAACAGCCTTTTTCGAGCACCCAGCC
>TARA_R110000751_G_scaffold133898_1_pt1 | contig 34375 bp, 39 predicted proteins | sample TARA_R110000751 | Tara Oceans TARA_R110000751 (sample SAMEA4398001) | marine metagenome | biome: Polar Biome; feature: [MES] marine water layer (ENVO:01000295) within the mesopelagic zone...; material: water (ENVO:00002006), including particulate matter (ENVO:01000060) such... | reverse complement strand
CATCCTCTCAAGATATGGAGTCTCCGGTAAAGCCGGGGCGGTTCACTTGCCATACAACGCGCGATGTTTACTCAACTAGCCGTCGTGTTGTTCTGTTAGAACGTGGTTCCAAAATTGTCGGGCAGTATGAGGGCGGCATTCAGCAAGGGCAGGGGCGCATCTTTGCGCTTTGGACGCGGGTAGAAACGCCGAAAGGTGTAGTGATTAACCTCGATAGCCCTGGCACCGGCCCACTGGGTGAAGGTGGTTTAGATGGCCATATCGACACTCATTTTGCGGCGCGTTTTGGTGGGGCAATCCTAATATCATTAATAGGCGATGTGGGTAGTTGGTTATCAGGTCAAGGTTCAGGCTCCGATAATATCCAGTTTAACCAAACCTCTGACGGTGCCCAGGAGGCCGCAGTTGAAGCGCTTAAAAATAGCGTAAACATTCCCCCAACGCTTACTAAGAACCAGGGCGAGCGAGTTGGTGTTTATGTAGCACGCGATTTAGATTTTTCAGACGTTTATCAACTTCGCCATCGTTAGGAATTAAGCCGAGCTGCTAGCTCGGCTTAATTTTTCAACAAGCTTCAAAAAGAGGAATTTATGTCTGCTGCTGCTGAGGCTTCCCGGTCTTCCGAAGGTGTCGATAATTTCATGCGTCCGCTCGATCCTTTGTTGGGTAGACCGGAGGTAACTGAGCTGGCGATAAACGAACCGGGCAACGTTTGGGCCAAAACATACACCGGCTGGGAAAAGCACGAACTGAAAGAGCTAACAGCAAACCATTTGTCTTACTTGGTTTTGGCGATAGCTTCCTATAACGGTATTAAACCGGCTACTAGAATGTCGGTAATCCTTCCAGGCGGGCAGCGGTGTGAAATTATCCGGCCCCCTGGTGTTGTAGATGGCCAATTGGCCATGAACATTCGTAAGCATACACAGCTTGTCAAAACATTGGATGAGCTAGAGGAAGAAGGGGCTTTTAATGGAGTTGAAGAGAAGAGCCACGCCAATATAGAAGCGCTAGATGATTTTGAAAAAGAATTGATGGTCTTAAAAGATAAAAAACAATTTAAACAGTTTTTGGAAGCTTGCGTTTTATATAAAAGAAATATTGTCATATCGGGTAAAACTGGTTCAGGTAAAACAACCTTTGCGCGCTCTCTCATTGAAAAAGTACCCACTGCCGAGCGCATTATAACGCTCGAAGATGTTCACGAACTCAAGTTGACGCAGCATGAAAATAAGCTGCATTTGCTTTATGGGGAAGGGCAAGGGCGTATTTCCCCCGCGCAATGCCTTAAATCGTGCATGCGTTTATCACCAGATAGAATCTTTTTGGCTGAGCTTAGGCATGGCGAAGCGCTGGACTACATACGTGCGGCAAACTCTGGCCACCCTGGCTCGATCACTACTACCCACGCTAATAGCGCAATAGATACGTTTGATCGAATAGCTTCCCTGGCTCAAATGTCCAGCGCGGGCCAAGCCATGCCCGTAGAAATGATTAGAAGGGAAGTGTTTGCCACGATTGATGTGGTTTTGTACTTCAAAAATTTACGCCTGGTTGAAGTCTATTATGACCCGATTTACCGAAAACGACTCTCTGGCGGCGAAGGAGGGCATTAATTATGCGCCTATTTATAGCTGAAAAACCTGAGCTTGGCCGTGCCATTGCCGAAGCCCTGGGAGACGGTAAGAACGAAGGTGGCTGTATCCGGTGCGCAAATGGCGATGTAGTGACATGGTGCTTTGGCCATCTACTCACATTGACAGACCCGGAAGACCACGATCCAAACGCCAAGCAATGGAATATGGACAGTTTGCCGCTACGTTGGCCGGTGCAGCATAAACCCATCGAGGACAAGAAAGCGCAGATAAAGCTTATCCAGAAGCTGGTTCGGGAAGCATCAGAGATCGTCAATGCGAGTGACGCGGACGAAGAAGGGCAGGCTATTTTTGAAGAGCTGCTCGCTTTTATCGGTAGCGATAAGCCGGTTAAGCGACTCTTGATAAGTGACCTGAATAAAAAAATCGTTCTGCGAGCATTGGACAACATGCGCGACAACAGCGAATTTTTTGGGCTTTATCAAAGCGCGCTTGCTCGCTCCGTTTCCGACCAGCTCTACGGTTACAATTTGACCCGCGCCTATACGTTAGCAGGGCGCGCAGCGGGAGCAACACAGCTTCTTTCAGTAGGCCGTGTGCAAACACCCATTCTTGGGTTAGTCGTGCGCCGGGATCGTTTGCACGAAGGCCATAGCGCCCATAATTACTATGATATTGCGGCGACTATCACCGGTAACGATGGAAGGTTCCAGGCTCGTTATCGGCCCAGCGAGGAAGCGCCCGTAGATGAAAAGGGCCGGGTAACAGACCAATCTTTTGCTGATCGCGTCGCTCAAGCTGTGAAAGGTCAGCCAGCTACCATCAATGAGGTTAAAACCGAAGAGAAGCAAACACCGCCGCCGCTGCCTTATAACCTGCTAAATCTACAGGCAGACGCAAGCCGTAAATTTGGATTTTCACCTGACAAAACGCTGAAAGTGACCCAATCACTGCGCGAACGTCACAAATTGATTACCTACAACCGCAGTGATTGCGAGTACCTAAGTGATGAACAACACGACGACGCTTCTGGTGTGTTGGATGCAATAGCGGCAACGTCACCTGTACTTGAAAAAGCCGCCCAGGCAGCAGACCCCGGACTAAAAAGCAGAGCGTACAATTCAGCAAACGTATCAGCCCACCACGCGATAATACCGACTCAAACAAGCGGTAATCTATCGGCACTGAGCGACGATGAGGCGAAACTTTACCAGTTGATTGCGCGGGCCTTCATTGCCCAGCACTTTCCACCAGAACAGTATCGACAGACCACAATAGAGCTAAACGTGTCTGGTCACGCATTTAGAGCAACCGCCCGGAAGCAAACTCGAAAGGGCTGGAAAGCCCTGTATACACGCGACAAGGATAATGATGAGGTTCATGGAGAAGATAGCGAGACGGATTCAGACCTTGAATGGGTGACAAAGGATATACCGTTAACGTGCTTAGAAACTGACGTATCCGAGAAGGAAACCCAGCCGCCCAAACAGTACACAATGTCAGCACTGCTAAAAGACCTGGCTAGGGTCGCTAAGTACGTTACTGATCCCCACGTTAAACAGCTATTGTTGGCCAAAGATGAAGGGAAAAAAGGCGAGCATGGTGGGATCGGCACGGCTGCAACTCGTGGCGCTATCATCAATGGACTAATGCAGCGCAATTTCATCGAAGAGAAAAGTAAAAAGGTGGTCAGCACTAAGCTTGGCAGAGAGTTTCACGACCTGTTGCCAGAAAGTGTTACGGCTCCTGATATGACAGCGCTTTGGCACGAACAGCAGGAAGAAATTAAAGCCGGCACATTGTCGATGGAAGCGTTTGTAGAAGGCGTCGCTAATCACGTTGCCGGTGAAGTGGAAAAGATCAAAGTCCAAGGAATCAAGGTGGAAGCCGCGCAAGGGCCAAAATGCCCTACTTGTAGTGAGGGTGTGCTTGCTCGCCGCCCTGGTAAGCACGGCTTTTTTTGGGGCTGTTCCCGGTATCCAGACTGCAAAACCATCGTTCCAGACAAAAAGGGTAAGCCTGATACAGCCAAGAAAGCCCCCAAAGCGCCTGTAAAGCCATCAGAAAAACATCTATGCCCATCATGCGGTAAAGGTCTGGTTCGACGCCCAGCGAAGAAACGGGGGCGATATTGGTGGGGGTGTAGCGGTTTCCCTGATTGTGAATATCGAGCATTCGACAAATTGGGGAAGCCTGTTGAATCCGCAGACTAACGCGCTGCGCTTGTGTTGCTGGCAGCACCCGCCGAATCAAAGATTAGCCGGGTACTGTCAGCTATTAAATTGCGTTTCAAACGGTCGTTTTAACATAATCTTTCTTATGCGTACTAAAGGAGAAAACGATGGATAACCTACAAAACCCTAAGTTCGTCAGGCCCCCCTTTTTTACCGCCTCCCGAAGCGGGCCGTGTTGCCCGGATTGTCGTCGAGTCGATCAGCCATGTGTACAGATCCATCAGGCCATCCTCACGCAGCCGCAGCCGGGTCAGGATGGCCTCGAAAGTGCCATCATCGCGCCACTGTCGGAAGCGATCGTAGACCGACTTCCAAGGACCATAGCACTCGGGCAGATCACACCATTTGTCCCTTGAGCACAGGATCCAGCAGATCCCGTTCAACACCTGCCGGTCATCATGGCGCGGGCGTCCCATGGTTTGAGGGGGTGAGACGATATCTTCGATCAGGGACCAACCGTGGTCGGAGATATCGTAGCGTCCTGCCATATGTCACCTATGCAGCTGCGACATAGGAAAAATTAGCACATTCGACTTTTCGGACAAAGACTACAAAAAGGCTTAACTGACTGGCATTAATCAGAGGGCACGTCACTTATCCTGGCACTGGTGGGGCAGAGGGACAGAGCTCCTTTCGTAGGAGGAAATACCGCTAGTTCGATTGATTCAAATTCCTCCTTTGAGAGCAAAATCTCCTCCCTATAAGTTAATGCTTCGGCATGACCGCAAAGGATTTTCGAGTAAACCCAACTCGATTCGACGACGATCGCGCCGTCCTTGCGGCACAACTGGAGGGTTAAGGGCGCATCCCGACCATTGGATGAGCAGGACTGGAAACCATCGCCCACGGCAAAGGCCTCAACTCGGCATAGCCCGTTGGCGAGACGCTGAACACTCACTTCAATCTCGACCATCCCGGCCGAGGCGTCGGAGTTTTCGTCGTAGAAGTAGATATGCCCGATTCGACCATACCGTACATCGCCCAAAGATGTATCACAGGGAACCTGTGGGTCGGCGCGGTCGGGCATACGCGGCGGCAGCGAGCCAAGACTGCAACTTTGGTACTCGCTAACCACCTGGATTTTGATATCATTACACACTAGTGCCGACATGGCTGTGGATCCTCTCCTGATTTCCATGCGTTGACAACCAGTCACCCTAACTCCGGATAATGGCTAGCTTACGCAAGAAGATTGAACGAAAAATACGAGACTGTTGAACTGGTATATGAAAACGAACAAAACCCACCCAACAGGTGCGCCGATGGCAAGGTGACGATTTCAGCTCGTTTCCGTCGATATGGACTTCACAGACGCTCAACTGACCATGTTCCTTCGCGAACATCGGGCCCTGCGCGCAGCACAGAGCCCGATATGTTCAGAACATGTAACGTAACCCCACCATGGTGCCTGTTTGGTTCTTACCCCTCGGTGGCGAAACGTCGCCCCCGCCGGCGGACACCATGTAAGCTGCATTGTCGCTGTTGATCATGTGACCGACCTGGACGTAGCCATCCAGCCCACTGGTAATATTATACATTCCGCGCATAACTAGCATGGTAGCGTCCGCGTCCTGATCGTCGTTAGTGGTGCGGTAGCCACCGCCATCCAGGGTAAACTTCGACGTCACCGCGTAGCGACCGGTAAGGTAGTAGGTATCGGATTGGATGTTGGTTTCGCTGGTATCTACCTCACGGCCGAGCCATCCTGCACCGATCGTAACGTCATCCAGTTTCACATAGCCCCCCAGGTTGATCCGGCGATCCGTATCACTGGAATCGCTCATATCAACGAGGCCTTGGCCATTGAAAAAATTAGCCCGCGCGCCGTCACCGCCATTCTGGTTGTCAATCCCCCCGGCCAGTCCAAAGATTCCGGTGTCGTATTTCAGCATCGCAGACCAAGCCCGGCACGCCGACGAGCTGTCCAACTGGCTTTCTTCGCCGCGGCATTCGCCGGAGCCTGGCGCACCACCACCACCCGTGTCGCGGCCGAAGGAGTAGGTGACTCCGGCTGAAATCCGGTCGGTGAGTTGGTGACTCCATGCCAAAGAGTTGTCCCAGCGCGAGTTGGGGAGATAGGCATCAACAGATCCGACCCCGTAGATGTTCGGCCCCATCAGATCGGACACGCCCTCGGCATACAGTAGCTGCGAATACTGGCGCCCAGCCGTCAGCCGGCCATAGGGCGTCTGAAGCCCCATATAGAGCTGACGGCCGAACACCCGCCCGCCCTGGCGCAGTTTAGCGTCATCGGGACTGAACCCCCCCTCCAACTTGGCCAAGCCCTTATACCCTTCGGCAAACTCGATGTGGGCATCCACCCCAAACCGTGACGGCACGGTGCCGGTAGCGGACGGCATCCGGGTCAGGCCTTTATCTCCGCCGTCTCCATCATGAACGTTGGTGAGGTACTCAACCCCGGTATCAATGATGCCGTAGAAGGACACCGTGGAGCGATCCTTCAGCGACCGCTCCCGCGCTTCCTGTTTGTCCAGAAGCTCTTGAATCAGCTCACGTTGGGCCTCCAGTTCCTGATGTACATACGGGCTTGTCTGCGCCAGAGCCGGCAGACCGTGCAATGCCAACCCCAACCCCGTGACGAGGGCCAGATTCAGTGCGTTTTTTTTACTTTTGTTCTTTTTGTATTTTATCATTAAAAAATACCGTTATATTTTATAGATTTGAACGGGTGTCGCAGCGACAGGCCCCACGGCTCTATCGGCTGCCAAGATCATTCATTACGATGAAGGTCATAAACTTAATCATAAAAAATCATAGAATCACTCCTCATTTTCACCACAGTTTTAAGAAACTCAGTGCCGAACAATTCGTGAATTGTTCATTTGGATTACAGCATTCACTCCAGAACAACTAGCCTTTGATGGCACATTGTGGACTCGCGTTCGTGAGCTGATTCACTTCTATGTCCGGCTGAGTCATGGCACCTCCTTCCACTTTTCACGCCAAAAAATAGACAGCACCATAGGATCGGTGGGATAAGATAGCCGTCTATTCCAAAACCTGATTACTCGCCTTTATCAGCCATCGGGCCAATCTTGAGCCACACTGAAAGAGGCCTCCGCCGAAGCGCCTATCGACGCCAGTCGCGATGCGGAGCAGAGATTCTATCCACCGACGGCACCACGACGCTGTCGGAGTAGCTTCACTGGAGGGGCAAGCCTCCTGGTGGTATTGCCGACGCCAACGATCAACGCCAACGCGGCAGCCTCCACCAGCCGCCTGCTGAGTCTTATGCGTAATCATGTTCCAAAAAGAATTCTCTTACCTGGCGGTTGAACCGATTTTTCTTTTCGATTTGCGTCCAATGGCCGCACTCACCGAAGACATGCAGCTCCGAGTGTTTCAGTAATTGGTGAAGGCGATAGGACGAGTCCAGAGGAATAACCTTATCCTCGCGACCATGAATGATGAGTGCGGGATGGGGAAGCGCGGCGATCTTTTCCTCGTGCGTCGATAGCGCGGAGATATGGCGGCCACGCGGAGAGGGGAACATCGCAGAAAAACTTTCCTGATAGCCCGGGCGAATGCTGGCGTTGTAACGCGATTGGATCAGATCATCGGTAATGAGACTTTTGTCATAAGCAAAGTACTCCATCATGATCTTGCGCATGTTGTCCGGGCTTGGCTCGTACCCCCAGACGGTATCCAGCCCCTCTGTCAGGTCGAATTGAAGACCAGCCGATCCCATTAGGACTATCCGGGCCACCCGGTCGGGGTAACGGGTGGCGATGGCCAGGGTCAGCGCGCCGCCGAAGGAATTGCCGACGAAATGCGCCTTTTCGACACCCGTGGCATCCATGAAGGCGATCGTATGCTCGACCCAGCCGTCCAAGGAAAAGGTTTCGTTTTTGTGCCGTTCGGTATAACCAAAGCCCATCGCATCTGGGGCCAGGACACGGAAATCGCAGGCCAGATCGGGAATCGTCAGCCGCCAATTCGCATAGGCCGTCACGCCCGGACCCGACCCATGCAAAAGCATAACCGCAGGGCCTGCTCCCTCTTCCAAGTAGTTCGTCTTTCGCCCTGCGGCCTCGATCGTCTTACCTATTTCAGGATTAGTCATTGCTCTTTCCTTGTTGTCCCGTTGCGTTCCTGTCACTCGCAAGGTCGAGGGCAACATCAATGATCATGTCTTCCTGACCGCCAACCATCCGGCGGCGGCCAAGCTCGTTCAGAATCGTGCGTGCATCGATTCCATATTGCTGAGCCGCGCGTTCCGCGTGCAAAAGAAAGCTCGAATAGACGCCGCTATAGCCAAGAGAAAGCGTTTCACGGTCAACTCGAACCGGACGTTCTTGCAGCGGGCGCACCAGGTCATCGGCCGCGTCCATCAGAGCGTTCAGATTGCTGCCCGTGTCATAGCCCTCCCGTTCGAGAACAGCCACCAGAGCTTCGAGAGGAGCGTTTCCGGCCCCCGCACCCAGGCCGGTCAGGGATCCGTCGACGCGATACGCTCCCTCTTCGACAGCAGCCACCGAGATCGCGACCCCGAGAGTCAGGTTATGATGCGCATGGATGCCAACCTGCGTTTCGGGCTCCAGCGCCTGGCGCAGCGCCCGCACACGCGCACGCGCGGAGCTGACGGTCAGCGCACCAGCACTGTCGGTAACATAAACGCAATGTGCGCCATAGCTTTCCATCAGCAGGGCCTGTTCGGCCAGTGCATCCGGCTCGTTCATGTGGGCCATCATAAGAAAGCCCGAGACATCCATTCCCATCTCACGCGCGGTGCCGATATGCTGCTTGGCGATATCGGCCTCGGTGCAATGGGTGGCGACACGAACCGACCGGACGCCGGCCGAATAGGCATCCTTCAGGTCGGCAATCGTTCCGATGCCGGGAACCAGAAGCGTGGTCAACTTGGCCTTCTTCACTTCCTCCGCTGCCGCGGCGATCCAATCTAGGTCGCTGTGACGCCCGAAGCCATAATTGAAACTGGTCCCGTGTAAACCGTCGCCGTGGCTAACCTCAATCGCATCGAGGCCAGCGGCGTCCAGCGCCGCCGCGATGTCACGCACCTGATCGAGAGTGAACTGATGACGCACGGCGTGCATCCCATCGCGCAGCGTTACATCCTGAATATAGAGTTTCTGTGTCATTGAAGGGCCTTTTCTTGCAGATGAGCGATCTGTTCGCCGGTAGCCAGCGCCGCCGACGTCATGATGTCCAGATTGCCAGCATATTTTGGCAGGTAGTGTCCAGCGCCCTCGACCTCGAGAAACACCGTAACCTTCAGCCCGCCTTCGGCCGGGCCGCCGGGTATCCGGGCCATTGCTTTCGAACTGAGCCGTTCGAACTGAATATCCTGCTTGAGGCGGTAGCCCGGCACATAGACCTGCACCGCCTCGACCATCTCCTGGACCGAAGCGCGGATGGCTTCAGCGTTGTCGGTCTGGGCCAGACAATAAACCGTATCGCGCATCACCAGCGGCGGCTCTGCCGGATTGAGGATGATAATCGCCTTGCCTTCCTCGGCCCCGCCGACCTCGCAAATCGCGCGCGAGGTGGTCTCGGTGAACTCGTCAATATTCGCGCGCGTTCCCGGGCCGGCTGATCTGGACGAAATCGAGGCGACGATCTCGGCATAACGCACGGGCGCCACGCGCGAAATTGCGGCCACGATAGGAATCGTGGCTTGGCCGCCGCAGGTGACCATGTTGACATTGGCCGCACCCAGATGCTTAGACATGTTGACTGTCGGCACCACATAGGGCCCGATAGCTGCGGGCGTCAGATCAATAACCCGCTTGCCATCGGCCGCCAGCAATTCGCTGTGCCGGGCATGAGCCTTTGCCGAGGTTGCATCGAATACCACCGAAATTTCGCCGTAATGGGACATCTCTCGCAGGCCATCAATGCCATTGGCCGTCACCGGAACGCCCAGCCTCTCGGCCCGCTTCAGCCCGTCTGATTCTGGATCAATACCGACGAATGCAGCCATTTCCAGCAAATCGCTGTTCCGCATCAGCTTGATCATGAGATCGGTACCGATATTGCCGGTTCCGATTATAGCTGCTTTGATCTTTGACATTCCGTCACTCCGAAAATGTAACACTGACATGGCCTAGACCATCGATAGCGGCCCGAACCATGGATTCGCCCGTGACCGGGACCATCGGCCCCAGCGCTCCGGAAAGGATGATTTGTCCCGCCAGAAGTGGCGTGCCGTTGTCGCGCATCCGTTCGGCCAGCCAGGCCACTGCAGTGACCGGGCTACCCATGCAAGCGGCTCCGATTCCGGTCGAAACAGTTTCCTCGTTCATGGTCATTTTCATCTGACATCCGGTGAAATCGAACCCTAAAGGAGACCGTGTGGGAGAACCCAGAACCAGCAACCCCGAAGACGCGTTGTCGGCAATCGTATCGAGCAGATTGATTTTCCAGCCGGCGATCCGGCTATCCACGATCTCGATCGCCGGGGCGATGAAGGCGGTGGCGCGCAACACGTCCGCCGCGTTTGGATGCTCTATATCCAGATTGTCGCCCAGGATGAATGCGATTTCGGCTTCGACCTTGGGCTGCAGAACGCGGTCCGCCGGTATAGTGCCGCCGTCACCAACGATCATGTCAGACAACAAAGTGCCGAAATCGGGCTGATCAACACCCATCTGTTCCTGAACGGCTTTGGCGGTAAGTCCGATCTTTCGCCCGATCAACCGACCACCTTGGACTAGGCGACGCTCAATATTGGCCTGCTGCACGGCATACGCAGCATCAAGATCGTCGTCTTTGAGATATTCATGAATGGGGTTGCAAGGCGTAGAGTCGCGTTCAGCCTGCCACAGTGCCTCGGCCGCGATGGCCACTCCTTTGTCTTTCTTCATATGCCTTTTGATTCCTTGATTTATAGTTAGTATGAATCATGTCCAAAAAGGGATGCTAATGACCGGTACAGGATCTTACTGGCGGCATCTTCCGATAGAGTATGCCTAATGAACCCCACCGGATCGTTTTCCATGATAAGGAACGGATAGTCGGTTCCGGTCAGTATCCTATCAGCGCCGACGGCGGCTTCTAGAAACTGCAATGCCGCGTCCCCATAAACGATGCTGTCAAAATAGAACTGACGGGCCAGTTTACTGGGCGGCACTGACATACAATTCCGGATAGGCATCCCTAACCGGTACGCATGATCTAACCGGGGCAGAATGGCAGGCAGGGCACCTCCTCCATGACACAGAATAATGCGAAGATCGGGATGCTTTTCCAATACCCCTCCAGTCATCAGGGACACGGCCGCTAGAGCGGTTTCGAGCGGAAATACAGCCGTTGGATCCATAGTCGGAATGCTGCCGATCCGCTCGCCCCCGACCGGATGAAGCGCATGAACCATGATTGTCATGCTTAGCCGCTCGGCCTCGGCAAAGAAGGGCACAAGTGATGGATCGCCCAGCGGCGTGCCCTGAATATGTGTGCCAATCTCGATACCAGCTAGCCCCATGTCGCGCAACCTGGTCAGATCGCGGGCGGCTCGCTCGGGCGTTTGGAGCGGAACCATCCCGAAGGCCGAAAAGCGGGCCGGATACGCGGACACCAGACCAGCGAGAAAGCTGTTGACCGACTCGCAGATCGCCGCTGCACTGTTACCGTCGAACCAATAGGACAGAAGCTCGGGCATCGGCGACAGAATCTGGTGGCCGATACCTCTTGCCTCCATATCGGCGATCCGCGCCTCGGCGTTCCAGGAACGATGATCGATTTGGCGAAACAGCTTCCCTTCGATCACGACCTGGGCCGAACCGTCTTGTCCATGCACAACAGAAGGCCAGCGTGCATCGCGCCCTGCTCCGTCCGGAAACTGATCCGGTATGATATGGCTGTGGACATCAATGACCCCAAGCGACCGCGAATCCTTCATCCAAGTTCTTCCTTCGTCGTCATGCAACCAATGGACGTTCCATCAACCGTGCAGAACCTTTCGCCGCCCGAAGTGACGACATTCGGGTTCAGCCTCAGTTTTCAAGACCGCTCAATTTTGACTTCGCGCCCCACATGCACAGGCTGAAAGGTTCGAAACCGAACTGACGCTCGCGGTATGTCTCTTCGTCCACCTCATGAACCCCAACCGAATACTCAAAGGTCATTCCGTCGGGCCCCTGGAAATAGAGAAACCGGGCGCCAGATGTCGGGTGACGCCCGGGACCCCACACGATCGGAACGTTGTGCTGCTGCAGCAGGTTGTACGAACGCATGATATCATCTGTCGATTCAACCTGGTGGTTGATATGCTGGAGACCGCCGTGCTGTGCCGGAACAAGGGCAACCGTGTGGTGAATCTCATTAATGCGCAAAAGCGGAACGTCACCGATACGGTCGCTGACGCGGGCATTGCATACTTGGGTCCAGAACGCTTCGTCGCGCTGAGAGTCCTGGGTGAAGATGCCGACGTGACTGAAACCGGTAATCCCGGCGTCCCGGCTTGGGAAATGCCGTTTACCAGAAAACTCTGGCCGAACGACCAGTTCTATCTTCAAGCCGCTGGGCTCCCGGAATGCAATGAAATTCCGAACGTGACGAGAATCGCATTCGTCTCGTGTGCCCCAATGCACCTCACGTCCAAGTTCCTCCAGTGTCGCTGCTGCGCTGTCAAGATCCTCTGCCTGACGAATTTCGAAGCCGACAACCTGTTCGCCCGGGTCACCCTCGTGATAGTAGAGAGTATGGCCCCGCTGGTCCGATCTGAGATGGCGAGTGTTGCGACCGGCATCAGAAACCTCTAGACCCAGAATACGTGTCGCGAAATCGGTGCTGGTTTGGATATCCTTCGTCCCCAATCGAACGTAGGAAACATCAAGTAATTCAATCATCATGTACCTACCTTTCTAGAGCCCCAGGAGTGCCATTTCGCACCGGCGAATTCGGGTATCAGAGTGTTGGAATCCCATATGCAGAACGAGTCACGTGCGCTTCCGAACTGGCGCGGGATCCAGTCGCGGCTGACAAGCTGCATTCCGGTTGTGTAAGACACAACTAGGTCTTCCGGACCCTGGAAATACAGGAAGATCTCGCCGCTCGCTGGGTCGCGACCGGGGCCGTTGAGAATCCGCACGTGGCGATTGTTGAGCAGGTAATTGCTCCGCATCACATCGTTCAGATCGTCGACCTCGAAATTAACGGACAAGAGCCCGCCTTGCTGGCTGGCATAGTAGCCGATGCGATGGTGTCTTTCGTCGAAGCCCAGCTGACAGCTTTGGCCGACGAAATCCCGCACTTCGGCGCCGAATACTTCCACCCAGATCGCCATGTCGCGTTCGGGGTCGGGGCTACGCAAATTCACCGACGAAATAGTCTTTATTCCTGCGTCCCTGGCGGGGAAATACCTCTGGCTCTTGTTCTCCGGGCGCACGACGATCTCGAACCTGTTGCCGGCATGATCTTCAAAGGCTACTGCGTCCCGATAAAGTCTGCCGGCGCAGAGATCCGAGGAGAGTCGTTCCGTGGACAGACCGCACCCGGCCAGTTTTTTTTCGATCTCGTCAAGGTCGCTTTCGTACCTAACGCTGAGCCCCACAACCGGTTTTTTGGTCACCCCGGTGGCGTCACACTCCACGGAATAAGACCGTTCATCGGATCTGAACCGGGCGATGCCATCACCACCGTCCGCCGCCTCAAGGCCTACAATGTCACACAGAAACCGGTTGAATTTATCTAGTGCCTTGGATGGCAACCGAACAAATCGAAGTTCTTCAATCATTTGCTTCGTCCTCTTTCCTATGATCCACCGGGGTATCGCAGTAGCTGGGTATGAGTTTCGTCGTACCAAGATAGGCTCGGATCACCTCGGGGTCGTTCAACACATCCTGCGGTGGTCCGTCTCCGATTGACCTCCCATAGTCCAGCACATGGACACGATCAGCGATCGCCGATACCATTTCCATATCGTGCTCGATCCAGAGCATCGGAATTCCCAGACGTTTCTTTGCTGTTTCGATATGATAGGCGAGGTCCTCGCGTTCTTCTTGCGTGAGACCTGCAGAAGGTTCGTCCATCAGTAGTATCTTAGGATCGGCAACGAGTGCGCGCCCGAAGCCGATAACCTTTTGAATTCCGAAAGGCAAGCTGCCGACCGGCAAATGTGCCAAGTGTGATAGCGAAAGCAAACCCAACACTTCGTTGACAATGTCCATATTCTCGGCTTCTTCCCGCCGCACTGAAGGTAGGCGGAACCACTGTTCCACAAGAGTCGCCTTCAGATAATTGTGCCTTGCTAAAAGCAGGTTTTCTCGGGCGTTCATCTTCGGGATGATTTCAGCATGCTGAAATGTGCGCCCGATACCGAGCGCCGCGATCACACTAGGCTTCTTACCAATGAGAGAGGTGTTCAGAAAAGAGATTTCACCTGAGGGGCGGTAAATTCCGCTGATACAGTTAAAGATGCTGGTCTTCCCGGCCCCGTTCGGCCCAACTAGAGCTAACAGCTCACCCGCTCGAACCCCAAGCGAAACATGGTCGAGAACGACAAGACCGCCAAATTTAAGTTTGACATCTTTGAGTTCAAGATCATACATTTCCCCGCTCCTCGTGCCGTAACCGCGCATTTGCCAAGTAATCTACCTTCCCGCCGCTTCCCACCCCCAGATACAGCTCTAGGATTTTCTTATTGGACTGCAGATCATCAGTCGTTCCTTCCAGCGCAACCTTGCCATTCTCTAGCACGAAACCATAGCTGGCCAGAGCAAAGGCCGTCGCAGCGCTTTGCTCCACCAGCAGAATGGACAATTCGGTTCTGGAGTGAATTTCGCGTAGGCGATCGATGATTTCGTCGACGATCACGGGAGCCAGCCCAAGCGAAAGTTCGTCGATCAACAACAGATATGGCTTACATACAAGCGCGGCACCTATTGCAAGCATCTGGCGCTCGCCGCCCGACAGCAAACCAGCAGGCTTGTTTCGCAATTTAGCCAGTCGTGGAAAGTAGACGAAAACTTCCTCTTCAATCTGCCGCCATTTGCTATTGCCCTCGGCACGAGAGGTAAAAACCACTTCGAGATTTTCGGCCACGGTCAGGTTCGGAAAAACCTTATCCCGCTCCGGAACCAGCACTATCCCATTTTGGATTGTCTTGTGAAGCGGCAGCCCGGTAATATCCTGGCCGCAGAACAAGACCTTACCGGAACTCACGCGCGCATTATCTAGACCGATGAACCCGGAAATTGCCCGTAGCGTCGTGGATTTTCCAGCACCGTTGGCCCCCAGAAGTGCTACAATCTGCGATTTTTTTATACCAAGATTGACACCGTGCAGCGCCTGTATCGAGCGCTGATAAGTCACGCCGAGATCTGTTATTTCTAAAACATTAGTCATTATGCCCCCTCCTTCCCATTATGGAAGAAAAAAGCAGCCCCAAGCGTTTAAAGATTCCGAGCAATCCGTGTGGCTCGAATAAAAGGAAAATAATCATAAAAAGGCCGAACGCAGCGTAAGATGCTGAGGAAACAGCCGATATACCAAGTCCAAAAACTGGCACAACCGTCATAATCCATTCGATGGAATAGGGAATCATTGTGACGAAAATAGCCCCCAGCAGGGCCCCTTTCAGACTGCCCATCCCGCCGATTATGATCATCGCGAGATATTGGATGCTCACGAATAGCGTGAATGCATCGGTCGAAACAAAGTTCTGATAATAGGCGAAAAGTGCACCTGAGAACGAGGCGATTCCCGAAGTAATCACGAATGCCAAAAGCTTGTATTTACCCACCTGCACCCCGAGGGCTTCGGCCGCCGTTTCGTTCGCGTGCAGCGCTTCCCAAGCACGTCCGGTTTTGGAATTCAAAAGATTGCTGAGTCCCCAATAGGTACCTGCGGCCAAAGCAAAAAGTACATAATACCAAGATTTAACATCGTACAATTCATACCCAAAGATTACTGGTGCATCGATAAATATACCTGTGGACGCGCCACTAAAAAACTCGTACTCGCCACCGAGATAGATCACGATGAAATGTAACGCTAATGTGCTCATCGCCAGATAGATTCCACGCAACCGTAATGACGGCAGGCCAAATATTAAACCGACAATGATGCCTGACAATGCCGATGCCGGAAGCGTGATCCAAATTCCGGCGCCAGTTTCCTTATAGAGAATCGCCGTGGTGAAAGCGCCGGTCGCCATCAGGCCAGCATGACCAAGTGAGATCTGCCCGGCAATACCAGTCAGAACCATAAGCGCCAGTGCGCCGATAGCTGCAATGAATATCTGCACCGCAACGTCGAGGTGAAACGGTGAGGCCACCGTAGGCACGAGAGAAAGAATAAGGATAATGCCTATCCAAGCAACCTTATTTTTTCCGATCCCCTTCGTCTCCGCAGGAATCAACTTGTTGATATTGGCTACAATATTATACACGATTGAGTTCCTCTTTGGTGCCGAATAATCCCCAAGGCCTAACGATCAGAATTACCATTAGCACGAGGAATGGCACAACATCGGAAAGGAGAGGGTTAACGAAATGGATCATAGTGACCTCGAGAGTAGCAATAATAGCTGCACCAATTAATGCGCCGTGTAGGCTGTCCAGCCCACCGACAAGCGCTGCCGGAAATGCTTTGAGGGCGACCATCGCTATACTCACTTCGAGACGCGAATCCAAGACAAATAAAAGCCCTGCCAGCGATCCCGTAAAGGTCGAAAGTGTCCAAGCTATAGCATAAATAGTATGCAAGTTGATCCCGCGCTGCGCCGCAAGCAACGGATTCTGTCCCGAGGCGCGCATCCGCATACCCCAGCGCGACAGGTAAAGAAAGGCCATAAGCCCCAGATAGACCGTGATTGTGCAAATTACCAGCCAAAGTGAGGCCGTCGATATGCTGACCGAGTCGATCAGCGCAAACTGAGAGTTCTCAAAATTGATCATGGGCGTAACGTTAATCTGCTGTGGCCCCCAGATCAAAACCATGACTCCTCGCAAAAGAATCCCCAACGCCACAGTCGCCAGAATCGACGCTAAAACCGACTTCCCTGTCATCTTTCGCATCAATAAAAGATAAACGATAAGACCGACGAAGATCGAAAAAACTGCGGTAATAGCGATCGCAGCTAGAGGATCTAAAGCGATACCGAACGATGTGGCAACCAATAGGTAGGTGCCAATTATCATGAGCTCGCCATGTGCCAGATTCAAGACTCGACTGACTTTGTATACCAAGACGTAACCGCACGCGATAAGCGCATACAATGATGTCAATACAACTATATTCGCAATGATCTGCATAGATATGCTCCTTTTGGATAGAGGCCGTTATTCTACTTCGTAGGCCTTCCAGTCCCTTGCGACTTCCATTGCACCCTTCTCGTCGCTCCAGCGATAGGCGCGGTAGTAGATGGTCTCGCGGAAATGATTGTCGTCGGTCCATTTGATCGGCCCACCACGCAATCCTTGAGTATCGATCTCGATATCGTTCATGACAGCGTTGATCGCTTCGGCGCTAATGTTCTCTCCAAGCTGGCCAAGGACATTCTCGACGACGATGCCAGCAATCCACCCGTCGAGAATAGTCTCCGGTTCCAATCCAATATCTGCCTCGACCACAGCGTCAGCCAGTTTCTGAGTCGCCTCATTGTCCTCGAACAGCATTACGTTGCTGCCTACGACATACAGCCCCGGGTCCTTCAGTTCCTTCATCTCTAGCTCGGCTTCAGCAAGGTGGCCAACGAGCACGTTGCCTTCCCAGCCTTGCATGCGCATAGCTTCGAAGTAACGGATCTGCACAGACCAGGGAGCCCATGTCAGAAGCGCCTCGGCCTCATTCTGTATCAGCTTGGTCGCGAATGATGTGTAATCCACCGTACCTGGCGGTGCGATTTCGACGCCTGAGGATTGCATACCGGCTTCCAGTACTATCTTTTCGGCTTCTTCCATTCCGGCCCGCGAGATCGGGATCCCCATGGCGGCAAAGCCGACGGTGGTAACGTCGCCATCTAGTTCGCGTAGATAGTCGACCATTGCCACACTGTCATGCACTGAGGAAAATGCCGTAGAACAATACACTAACGGCTTGGCCGGCGGCATTGTCTCTGTTGGACAGACCGAACCGGCAAACAGGACCGGCACGCCCACGCGAGTCGCTTGCCCCAAAATCGGAGCGAAAGTCGCCGACGTGCTTATCGAAATGACCATCTTCGCATTATGGTCCGCCAAAAGCCGTCTCACATTGCTCGCCGCTCGCGATGCTTCTCCTTGGTCATCGTAGATCACCAACGACACGGTATTTCCATTAACACCGCCGGCATCGTTCAGCCGTTCGATATAGAGCTTTAAACCTTCAGCCGGCGCGGCATATGTGCCGGCGGCACTGCCGCTCAACGCGGCACTCACCCCGATTACGACTTCGTTGGCCACAGCCATTGCCGGTCCTACAGCAATTCCTATTACAAGCGTTAAAGCTTTAATTATTTTTCTCATTTTTTTCTCCTAACCGTTACGATTTATTGTTGTGGTGCCAAGTACTTTAATTTTTTCGTGAAACAATTCAGCCCGTAAGTTCTATGTCTTGGCGTAGCAGGAAATCGGCCAACATGGATTTCCAGAGAGCTATCATATCCTCGTACCTTCCGGCATTGTCGTCCCAGAGCGTCCGTACGGCGTAGCCCCTTACAATATTGAAAGCCATGAAGACGAGATCATTAGCCAACGGACGAGGCATAAATTTCGTAAGTCTTTCTACCCAGGATTCCTCGATCTTTAAGCGGAAATCCCGCGATATTGCTAAAATTTCGTTTTTGAGATCAGGTTCGGTGGAGGAGGACATGACAATGTCGAGAACGCTGAAGAAATGCTCACCGAGAAAAAAATCCTCAGCATTACTCAGCATTTCATCTAAGATAAGGCTCGGATTGATGTCCAGATGTTTAGTCTTGTCGCAGTCTTTCATACTGAGATGATAGAGTTGCTTTTGCACCGCCAGGATCAGATCACGTTTGCGCGGAAAATGGTGCAACAGTGCGCCCCGCGAGACGCGGGCGGTTTGCGCGACCATTTCTGTGGTAAAACCGGAATAGCCGCGTTTGCGAACCACTTTAATCGAGGCAGCCAGTAGGCGGGCGCGCATTTTCTCGCTGCGTTCGTCCTGCGAGTGTGAGGTTGAGTTCACAAGGGTCGCATTGCCGGAACTGGCGCTAACATTCAGGGCTTTAGAAGAGACATCAATACTCAACGCAGACCTTCCCGTCCGCGACGAAAACGCGGAATGTCTTGAGTGGAATTTCGCAGGGCATCAGCCCCGGCTCGCCGGTGGTCACGTCAAATGTCCCGAAATGCCATGAACATTCAACAAATTTGCCGCATAGCTCACCTTCTTCGGAAAGTGACGCCTCCCCGTGCGAACACTTATTCTGAGTAGCAAAGAACGCACCATCAACATTGTAGACGGCGATGACCTCGCCATTCGGTAGGGTTTCTCCACGGATCTCACCCTCTGGCAGGTCCTCGACCGGAAAAAGCGCAATCACATTTACCGTATCCAGACTCATAACATCGTGCTTCCACCATTGACTGAAATCACCTGCCCTGTCACGAAACTCGCTTCGTCCGAGGACAAGTAGCTCACCATCGAGGCGATCTCGGCCATTTCCGCCGGCCGCCCCATCGGGATCACACTGATGAACTTCTCGGCCAATTTCGGATCGCGTTCGGTGATCTCGGCCATCTGCGGTGTATTCGTTGCGCAAGGTGCCACCGTATTCACGGTAATGCCGTCAAGGGCGAATTCCCGGGCGAGCCCGGTAGTCATCCCGTGCATCCCTCCCTTGGCGGCATTATAAGCAGCGTGATCCCAAAGCCCGTTGCGCACGGAATCCGCGCCGATATTCACGATCCTGCCGCTACCCTGGCCGCGCATGACGGGCAGCGCGTGCCAGCAGCACCAGATAGCCGTCCAGAGATTGCGGTCAATGGTTTCACGCAGGGTTTCCGGTGTGTGCTCGGAAAATGCCTTGATGACCCCGCCGCCTGCGTTATTTACCAGGATGTCCAGTCGTCCATAGGTGTCCACTGCGGCCTGAACGGCTGCCATGGCCACCTTTTCGTCGGCGAGATTTCCCGGCACGACGACCGGGGGCTTCCCATCAACATGACGCGCTGACATTTCATCGGCCGCAGCCTTTGCCTCGGCTTCATCGAAGTTGGCAATGACCAGGCGGGCACCATCCGACATCAAGCGTTCCGCTATAGCCAAGCCAATTCCGCGACCCGCACCTGTTACCAAGGCAACCTTGCCTGACAATGCTCCGTTCATTTTCGACTCCTTTTATTCTTCCTTGACGGCACCCCGACGGTATCGAGGCACCGTCGACGCCGGATCACAGGATGATGCTGATCCGGGTCTGTCTGCGTAGACCGTTGGTAGCGAGGACGACGCGCTTGTTCTTGATCTTGATCTCCCTATTTGAAATCATCAGCGTATATAGGAGCTTGCCGAAAAAAAAGTTGCTGAAGTCGTCCTTAGTTCTGTATGTCGTAAAATTGCACGCAACCTCGGCCTGACCCGATCCTTGCGAAAGGATGCGGACATTCGAGATCTGATGGCTGGTTTTCGAATGCGGATATTCGGCATGCGCCGTCCGTTTCATCAACCGTTTGACCCGCTCGCCCAGACGGTACCTGTCATCAGCGATATAAAATAGATTTTCTTCTGGCCGGGCATCCGCAGGGATATCTGTCGGCGGGATATGGTAGCTTGCATCATCGGTGAACAATTCCAACCACTCCGGCAGACGCCACTCGTCGAGAAGTTCGGCTTCTGCATAGAGAAAATCCTCGACTTCCGGGCGCGTTACGACTTCGTCGGATGTCTTGGCGGCTTCAACAACAGTCATGCCCCTGCTCCTTTACCTTGGGTTTGCTCGGCGCCGGTGAGCCGGCGATTCCATTCACGCCAGAAAGCTCGCATTTGTTCTTCGTCATCCACGGCGGGTTCGTCCCGGCTCATACCTTTAGAAATGTCGTTCCATCGCACCTCCTGGCTGTTTCGATAGCCCAGTTGGCAATGCTCTAGCGCCTCCACATCGTCTGGCGTCGCAAATCCGCCGGGCCCCAGGAATTCCAGGAAATTCGCAAGACGGATCTTCCGCGCCGTTGCGCTCTCTTCTCTCGGCCCGGCCGCCCAAGCATTGACATGAAGAAGGTTCGGCGCTTGCGGGAAGAAGGTACGAATCGTCAACGCCATGATATCGTTGATAATCAGGTTGGGGAAAATCAGCAGATTTCGATTCTTGTAAGCGATTCGTTCAGCTTTTTCCTTACCATAGAGCTTCTCGTTGCGAGCATTGAGGGCATCGATCTCTTTCTTGCCTTCCTCGCCCCAGAGCGGAACCCACTGACCGGCTGGACGGCCCCAGGGAGCCTTGTATTCGATCACGCCATGGCCATTACCAAGATCCCGACCGACGCCCTTCAATGCGACATCGGCAAGACCACCTTCCATGGACTTGAGATAATCCAGATAGGTCGCATGGGTGCTTACGGCGTGGTAGCCGTCGATGCTGTTTTCGACCAAAAGCTTCCAGTTAGCATTTATCGCGTATTCTTGCGTGCCGCCGATGACTTCCATGCCTTCGGTCGCCTGATCGAAGACCAGGTCCAGATATTCCTTGGCGTTCCCCAGGTAATCCTCTAGCGAAATAGCATCAGGATCGAAGCACAGGAAGTAAAGCCCACGGTAACTCTCAAGCCGGGGCACTTGGCGCATGTTCGAGTCGGGGTCGTTCTTGAAGTCCTGAGCATAGCTTTCCTCGCCCGGCTGGCTTCTCAGTGCGCCATCCTGACCGAAGACCCAGCCGTGGTAGAAGCACTGAAACGATTTGGCATTTCCCGCGCGCTCGCGGCATACCTGAGAGCCCCGATGCGGGCAGGTGTTGAACAGGGCACGCAAGTTACCCTGACGGTCTTTGTTGAACAGGATGCTTCGGCCACCGACAATGCGTGTCACGAAATCGCCCGGCTTCTGAAGCTCCGACTCATGGCCAAGATAAAGCCAGCAGGTCGAAAAGATGTGCTCGCGCTCTCTCGCAAACACATCGGGATCGGTAAAGTTGTTCCTTGAGACCTTGAAGAGATGCCGATCGTTGTCGATCTTCAACAAAGGATCGTTGCCGTTCGTTTTCATTGGAATTGTTCTCCTTGGTTACTGGCGCTTAGGCAGAAACTACCTGTTTTAAACTGTTGGATGGATCCTCGATAATGCTCCTTTTTAGCTGGACGCCGCGCCCGGCCAGCCGTCTGAGCGCGGCCATATCCTTTGAAGCGTTGATGGTGGTTCCGCCGACAATTTCTCCGCCACGCAATGCGACGACGGTAAAACGTCCGCTGGCCGGATCGCCGCGCAGAACGGTCTCTTCACCGATCCCGTCGCCAACGACCTGCATGTTCATGTCATACTGATCGGTCCAGAACCAGGGCGGTGGTGCTGCCGGTTGCGACGTGCCCATGATGGTCGCCACCGCCGCCGCTGCCTGCTGGTTGGCATTTGCCCAGGTCTCGATCCGCATCCAGCGATCATGGCATCGACTGAACTGCTCTGTCGCGTCGCCAACGGCCAGCACGCCACTACATTCGGTCATGGCATTGTCGTTCACCCGCAGCCCCGGTGACTCTTTGGGCAGGCCGAACATCTCGGCAATCCCGCGCGGAGGCTCCACGCCAATGCCGACAATCACCAGATCTGCGCTTTCCACCGAACCGTCGCTCAGTGTTGTGTCGCGCCCGACACTGGAGACGGGCCTCACGCCATAGCGAAAACGGACGCCGTTTTCCGCGTGCAGCCTTTCCAGATGGGCGGCTGCCTCTGCTGGAATACCGCGCTCGAACAGGCGGGCCCCGGCCTCAATCACGGTGACATCGCAGGTCTTTGTGGCGGCTGCAGCCACTTCCAGCCCGATGATCCCGCCACCAACGATGAGCACTTTACCGCCCTGCGCCAATTTCTCCCGAATAGCAGCGGCGTCTTCGGCGGTGCGCACCACATGGACCGGCACGGTGAGCCCGACAAGCTCGGCGCATTGCCGGGCGATGGTGCCGGTGGCCAGCACAAGAAGGTCGTAGGGCAGCTCCTCCCCACCCGCAAGTGCTACGACCCGCGCCTTCGGATCGGCACCGATCACGGCACTTCCAAGCCGTAGATCGATTTCGGCTGCACGCCAGTCCTCCACAGCTTTGATGAATTGCAGCGACCGGGTTGGATCGGTCAACATTTCCTTGGAGAGTTGCGGTCGTTCGTAGGGCAGGTGCGGCTCCGCACCTATCAAGGTTATGGAACCGCTGAATCGAGCTGAACGCAAACCCAACGCCACACGCGCCCCAGCCTGGCCGGCACCAACAATAACGACGCGCTTGGCCATGCGCCGACTGTCCTGATCACAGGACGAGACCGTGACGTCACCAAGAATGTTGGGTTGCATCTCCTCTCCTTTTTCTCTCTAGCTACTTTTATTTGCGATTCAGCCAACTCGCTTGCGAGCATCCTAACAAGCAGTCTAGCCTGTTTTTTTTAGTTTTTCTTTGCTACTATAGTTGCAGGGTTCCGGATGATCGGATCGCTTATAGATAGAAGTTATCCCGTCTTATCTTGAATTTTTGATTTCAATTAAAATCAAAAACTTATAAATTATAGATAAACTCATGAAAACCTCTGGCAGTATCGTGGACACCACACTGAGAAAGCATTGAACATACAATTACGCTCCACGCTTATGGCGAGGGTAGCCAGCCGTCCTGGGTGAGGTGCTTAACGGTGAGATTGAGTCATTTTTAAAAACGCGGCGAGGTCGCTACGAGGGCGGCACCTGGGTGCCACCTCTTGCGCGAAGTGGAGCGTACAGGCGGGGGTTGGATTTAGATTTGAAAGCCGTGGTGGGAACCGTCGGGCAGTTCAACATCAATACGAACACGGCCACCTGCTGCCTCGACATAGCGCTTGATCGAACTCAGGCGGAGATTATGACCATCTTTCTCCATGCCAGCGACGGTTGGCTGCCTAACGCCCATAGCGTCGGCCATCTGGGCTTGAGTCATCTCTACTAGACGACGAACCTCCGAGAGTCGCATATCAAGCAGGATCTCGTCAGCCTTAGCCCTCGCAGCCGCAACGACTTCCGGTTTCTCGCTAGCCAGAAGCTGTTCCAGTGTACGTGCCATTGTTTTTACCTCACTTTAGCGATTCCAGGTGCGCGGCGTATTCCCAATCAGCTATTGGAATCATCTCATCATAAAAGCGTTTATCGTTCCCACCCTTGTCTCCTGCGCAAAGTATTACGCCGGTTCGGTTAGGATCAAACGCAAAAAAAGCCCTAAGAGGCTTGCCCCCGCTCTGAATCCGCAACTCTTTCATGTTGGGATACCGCGAGCCGTTAACGGTGTCAGCATGCGGGCGTGCCAACATCGGCCCTTTCTCCTGGAGTAACAGTAACGATACCAGGACGTTCTCTCGATCAATGTCGTCTTGCGAGTAATACCAGTCTTCAAATGTCTCGGTTTGTTTTATTGACCACATCGGCAACCTCTTCTTCTATTTATAGGTCGTATCCTATATAGGTTTTAACCTATTGTGAAGGCTTAATGTGATGGATGGGGTCTATTCCGCGCGGCCCTGTGCCAAAACGCACAGAGTGTTGAGCTTTAATTCCTGCGTTATTGCGTTATTTAACGCTGCTATCGGACACGTGTGGAACTAAGACTGTGAGGTTTCGGAGTTAGATTGGCCGGGGCTTTCGTTGAAGCGCGCCGTAACGAGCGTAACGCGTTGCGCCGCCTGGAAGCTCAATGCCGTAAGGCGGGAGGTGCTTCATGAATATGCCAATGGCCTTAAATGGCCCAACGATGTCGAGCCGTGAAATTGCTGAAGTGGTTGAGTCTCGGCACGACACCGTGAAGCGCACCATGGAAACGCTCAAAACCAGGGGGCTGATTTCGATTACTCAGACTGAGGAACCGCAAGCACGGGGAGGTAAGCCAGTCACTGTTTATCACGTCAACGCCGGTGGCCGATGGTGCAAAAATCTGGATGCTGGCGAGCGCAGCGAGTGCATGGCAAACAAGCACGGCACCGCGCGCGATGAGCCACCACCAGGACGCGCCTGCTCGATCACCGCCAAGCCTCGACACCTTCATGCCAAACAACGGGGTTGACCGTAATCGTGATGAAATTTTACCGCCCAGCTTCATGCTGAATATCTCGCGGCCCCGTCCTTTCATTTCGCGCCCTTTCTGCGGGCTGTATCTCTGCTTGGGCTGGTCGCTCTATTCCTCGATGAAGCTTAGCGTTTTGAATATCCAGCGCTGCGTTTTTACCATTTTCACGCTCGACCGCTTTAGCTAGCTTGGCGCTGCTATTCGTATAAATTGACGCCTCAAAGCGCGCCCTTGAAATTGCCACATAGTGAACGTCCCTAGCCGTGACCCGGCTATTCGTTTGTGCATCAACTAAGACTCGATCTGCGGTAAGCCCCTGGCTACTGTGTACTGTGGTTGCATAGGCATAATCGAGGTGAAGCGCTTTGTCTCCTGATAACGTAACTTCTCGGCCTTCATCATTTTTCAGTTTCAGCTCATCGTTTTGGCTGCTTACGACGCTAAATCTGTCTCCATTGGCCAAGTCGAGCTTGGCATCGTTTCGAGTAATACGAACACGATCACCGGGGGAAAACTCGTTCCTCTCATGCTCGTAAACCGATATTTTCCGAACCTGGGAAGGGCTAAATTTGATCGTTTTTCCCTCTGCCCCCTCTACCGTAAGCTGATTACCTGGGCCATTATCTAAGACTGTATAATTCTGGCCGCGCATTAGACCTCTTGATTCATAGTCCTTTTCGGGCTGGATAATGTCGCCTACTTGGTAGTTTTGGGAAAAACGTCGCTCGGCTTGAGTGGTATCTTTCCGTAAAAGCACATCGTAATGGCTCCCCTTCCCTTCTGTTTCCAAACCCTGACGGATTGTTTTATTTATATGTCGCCTAGCCTCATTGGTACCGGAGACTATGATTGTGTTGTCCCGGTCTTGAGGCGACAGCGATATAAAATCATGAGCAAGCTTTTCCCAACGGCTAGTGTCCTCTTTGATTTCATAGATATTGGAAACGTGGCTAAGCGACTCCCCCGCTTTCCCCCCTGCAGCCAGTTCAACGGCCTTCTTCAGCTCCGGGGATTTTTGCCGCATGATTTCATCCATTCTCGCGGTCTGCATTCCCTCCTTTTGAAGCTGATCGAACGGGCGTCCCGCCTCGATGGCTTTTGTCTGCTCTGTATCACCAAGCATTACCATCCTTGAGCCTGATTTTTCGACCAGTTTCATTAGCTGTTCCATCTGGCGTGTAGGTACAACCCCTGCTTCATCAAGCACGATCACAGTTTTATCGTTAATTTCCTTATCTTTAGCGCGTAAAAATGATGCGAGTGTTTTGGCCTTTACGTTCATTTCCCTCAACGCTTTGACCTGGGAGCCGTAGGGGGCAAATGCCATCACTTCGTATCCCTGAGACTCGATCTCCTTACGGGCAGTGTCCAGCATGTGGCTTTTGCCGGTACCCGCCAGCCCCTGTACTGCCGTTATGCGGTTTTCTGTGGATAGCATCAGTGCTGCCGCGCTTCGCTGCCCCTTATTGAGCGAAGCGCTCTCTAAGCGTTTTGCTGCGGCTTCCTGGCTCATTACAGGGGGTACCACTCCCCTACCTTCACGCTCGATGGTTAGAATGCGTTTTTCGCGTTCTAACGCTGCTTGCGTGGTATATCGTGACTCCTGCTTGATTAGACGCCCGCTGCGGATGCCATCAGCAACGCGCTTTACCGCTTCTTGCCGGGGCAAACCCAATTTTTCCACCTCATCTACCCAATGGTTTTTTGGCCTGGCTAGCTCCGGGTCGTTCTGATTTCCGCTGGCCGGGGCATACAAAGGATCTTCTTTGATTAAGCCACCCTTTTTAACCTGGCTTGCTAGCTCTTTTGCTAAATCCTCCTGCCTAACCTGCCCCATGCCCTTCTTCATCGCCGTATTCATTAGCTCGGTATGGTTTACAACGGCTTGACGCTCGGTTAGATGATTGACCGAATACCGCAACGCGCGCTTAGCGGCTTCTTCATGGCTAATTTCTAGCGCGTTTTTCTTTGCTTCGCTCGATGCACCGGCACCGGCCCATTTTTTTGACTCAAAATCTATTTTCAGATCACCGGCCCTTGCTTGCCATTCGTTGAAAATAACCTCGCGCTCGGTATTACGCTTCGGTGCCCTACTCTTCATGGTGGCCACCTGCTTTTCCGAGGCCGTAGCAGTCGCCCGCGTTAAACCCTTTTCTTCAAGAATCTTTTCGATTTGGCCGCTACGGGCACTGAATTTTTCGACCTGTTCACGCGATATATGGCCAAGCTCAAACATTCCATCTTTATCGTGGCGAAGCTGGTAGCCCATACCCTGCAATTCATGAGCAAGTTCGGAACGATAAACCGCGCCTAAATATTTGGTTGATTTGATGATTTCGTCATTTCTCAACGCTCTCCACTGCCCATCACTGCGCTGTGTCATGTTAAGCACAATCGCATGTGTATGTAGCTGGGGGTCACGCTCGCGGGATGTTTCGTGCCTGAATTTGGCAACGACGAGGTTGTTGGTGCTTTCAACGTGTGACTTACCGGCTACTTTCTGGCGGGCTTGTGCGCGTTGTTCAGCATGTTCAACAGCTTTCGCAACGGCGCGATCGTGCGCCTGGATGATACGAGCGTCACCGTGAATTAGAGCTTGCATAGAAACGCTCTTGGGCGCGGAAAAGGTAAGATCAACACCAATGCGCGCCTTTGCATCATCGCGGGTCGATGAGCGCATAATATGGGTGCCGTTCTCAACCTTTCCTGCCAGTAGTTCGCGGAATCGTTGGCTATCTACAGCACCCTCTAAGCCAAGCGCCTCTGCCCCTTTCCCTTGCCATTGAGAAGCGTCACCCTCTTTTGCATAGTAGTCGTCTGCACCATCTTCGTAGTAGCTGGCAGTCCTACCAATATGCTGTCGTGTCAAAACTTGATGGCTAAGCATTGCTTAAAAACTCCGTATCAATTTGTACCGTTTTCTCAATAAAAGGCTCTAGTCGGGCCTTAAATTGCTTGGGTACCAACTTGGTACGGGTGATTGGCAAATTGCCCGCCAATGCAATGATGGCTTCAAGGTTCGGCAACGTCGCTATTTCGGAAGGCATAATGACGCGCTCGCGGTTTCGCTCTTTTGATTGGCTTGACGTATTACCTCGCCCTCCCCCCATATTCATAGAAAAACGATCACGCTCTACTTCATGTTCACCAATGCTCTTGCTCATATCTTCATTAGTTTGGGGATCATCTTTAGAGCCACCTAAAACCACTAAAGAACGAAAGCAAGCCCGTATAGTTTGGGCCTCTTCCCTGCCATAAATCCGGTCTAGTTGAGCTGTTGATTGAAGTCCCGCGACAACTCTTAGGCCATGTTTTCTACCTTTAGTTAATGCTGCCTCTAAACTAGGCAGCTTAGAAAGTGACGCCAGCTCATCAATGAACGCCCATAAACGGCGGTTTTTACTTTCCGGTAATGACAGAACAGAAGAAAAATAAATATCTACCCAGGTAGAAATAATTGGCTTTAAAGCCTCTGCCATATCTTCACGCCAAGTTATATAAATATTTCCATCACCGCCCTCATCAAGCCAATCTCTAATGCTAAAATCACCTCCTGGCATATCAACATGCTTTGAAAGGCTAGAAGAAAGAACAAATCGAGCGGACGTTAGAGCCTTACTAGCCTCACTCGAACCAGCAAACAATGATTGTGCTTTTGTACCTTCTAAAAAGTCCCTTAGTTCTTCCATTTCAGCGATGGTACACCAATGAAATAGACTCTTAATGGAACGATCACCAGCTTCATTAAGCTTTCTAGAAACACATTCAACAATCAAACGACCATATTCCCGCCACTCTTCACCATCATCAGAAGCACCACGCGGAACAAGTGATAAAGCAAATCTTTCAAAGTCGAAATCGTTTCTAATCTCGTTAAAAATAGACCATCCCTTTGAACGACTATCATAGGGATTTAGAATAATATCTTTCTCTCTTCCAAATTTAGAAAGCATGTCACCGTTGGGGTCTAAGATAACCATACGGTCACCACGCAACATAGCACTGAAAGAAAGCTCACGCATACTTACACTCTTACCAGTACCCGTTGCACCATTTAAAAGAAAGTGAAGAGTTTCAATTTCAAGAGGAATTGGTATTTCAGCAATAGTTACCTGTTTCTTTTTCTTGTCGCGTTCTTTTGTCTTCCGTTTTAAATCACTAGGGGTTGTCATTTCAGTGCCACGTAAATGACGATCAAACTTCGCGCCTTTAAAACCCTTTCGGGTATCGATGGATGAAAGCGCGATGACAATGCCCGAAGCAACACAACCCAACACAAGGCCGATAATTAAAGGGGGGTGTTGCAAGGTTTGAGGGGCTAACTCAATCATTGCACTAATCTTTGGGCCTTGTAAGCCAATAAACTTCTCTGCGGCAACTATCCAGCCCACAAATGGCATAATTAAAATAGCAACCAGCTTAATCAATCCAGCCTGATCGGGGTGCATAACAATGCTCCTATTCAATTAAAAATGTAGGGTTCTATACCAATTCGCTTTAAATCTTTATGCGCTTTATTTAGCGTCTCTGGCCCTAGTGCTGTTCTAAGTAAATACAAGGTTTCTATCGCTATTTTGCCCGCTTCCCCTCCCTGGCTAGATTCCCCTATGTTCATGGATTCTAAACGCTCCACAATTTCCATAAAGGCAGCATCATTTTCCCGGCGCAGTGCTTCCACCTGTGCGCCCGCGTCTACCTGGCTTTCCAGTTTATCCCGTAGGAAGGTACGAAAATGGGAGTACCCAAGCGCAACGGATTCCGCTTCTAATTTCTCCTGGCTACTACGGTGCAGCCTAATATTGATGGGTTTACCTAGCTCTTCTTTCATTGTAGCTCTCCCCGTAGCTCTTAAAAATGCCTGTTTATGCTGCCTACAGCTTACCATGTAGCCGTTAGCGGCTACAAGCTGCACCTTGCCTTTTTCATGTTTTCCTTTGAGAATCAAAGGGATACATGAAAAGGCAAGGTGCGTATGGTGTATAGCCCTAGAGTTAAGGATAACCCACCCATTTAAGGATCAAAAGCACCTACTAAACCCACCACAATAGCCAAAAGAGCGTCCCTACCTATTTCTAGTCGCGGAGCGACTAGGTGAAAGTACATTCAAGGTACAAAAAAGGTACATATAAAGTACGCAAATTAGGGTTGCAACCATCAAATAGTACGTCTATAGTACGCATATGGTACAAAGCAGGTACACAAAGAAGGCGGGCAAAAATGACATCAATCGACAAGCTACGGCAGGCTGTCGAAGAAGCCCCAAGCGGGTCGAAAGCCGCCACTATGCGAGCCTTACTACCGAGCATCGAAAGGCAGATAAGCCAAGGTATCCACTACAGGGATATAGTCGAAGCTCTTAATAAAAACGGCTTTGAAATTAGCTTCAACACTTTCGTAGTAACGTTACGAAGGTTGCGAAAAGAGAAAAAGCAGGAGAAGGAAGAAAGCAATATTCAGCCGGAAGTCTCAAGCGCTGAAAACAGAGAGGAAGTGGAGCCTAAAGCTCCTTTAGAAGAAAAGGTAGAAGATGAGGCACTAGACGTTAGCGAAACGACTAGCACTCAAGATTTAAACACAGTGCTTAGCAGCCGTGACCGTGAAGATTACGGCGATAAGTACACTGCCAGAAAGCCCATCGGCATAATGGGCAAAAATAGGAGTCCGAAAAAATGAAAGTAGCTGTCATGAACTTTTCCGGCAATGTTGGTAAAACTACAGTCGCCAAACACCTGATATACCCACGCTTAAAAGGCGCTGAGTACATCGCTGTCGAAACCATAAACAGTGATGATGGCGATAGTGAAACTGTAAAAGGGAAACAGTGGGGGCAACTCCAAGAACATTTGATGACGCTTGATAGTGCTGTAGTGGATATTGGCGCATCTAATGTTGAAGCCTTTGTGAAGCTAATGCACCAGTATCGCGGCTCCCATGAAGAGTTTGATTTGTTTGTTATCCCAACTGTAAAAGAATCAAAACAGTTACGCGATACCTTAGCAACATTGGACGCTTTAAAGGCCATGGGTGTACCAGCTAAGAAAATCCGTGTTGTTTTTAATATGCTCGAAACAGACGATGATTGGGAAGATGCTTTTTGGGGTATTATTTCCTATCATGCTGATAAGAAAAATTTTGAATTGCGGGAAGGTGCTGTAATTTATTTCAGTGAAATCTATCACCGCTTACGTCAGCTCGGTACATCTATCGAAGCTGTATTGAATGATAAAACAGACTACCGCGCTAAACTCAAGGAAGCTAAATCCGAAAGCGAAAAGCAAAATGCTATTTCTATGATTACAGCGGGTCGCCTTGCTAAGTCCGCTAAAGAAAATCTGGATTCTGCTTATTCCGCTATGATCAAATGAGGTAGTCAACTATGACAACCCGGCAGACAGCTAAAGAGGCCGCTCTTCAAATTCTATTTGAAGATATGGACACTCTTTTAGAACGAGCTGAAAAACTGCCTCTTTCGATAGAAGAGGCCGCTAATAAAGCGGCTTCTTCCATTGAAAAAGCAGGTAAAGAAGCTGCTCACTCTATACAAACGAGTCGTACACTTAACGCAGAGCAAGACAAGAAAGAAAGAGAGGCACTGCAACAATCATTAAGCGAAGCAATTAAAAGCATTGAAGCAGCAACTAAAACGGCAAATAAAGCAGGTGGGCGAATATCGCTTTATGTTTTCCTCCTGGGCGGTTTGGCTGGATTGCTTACCGGGATAGCTGGTGGTTTTTTGGCATACGTTTTACTGCCGTAGTAAGTAGAATTTCTGGCGGCGCGCTCAAGGGGTCGTGGTATACCGAAACCTGCGTAGCAGGTGAGGATATACTGCGGCCCCTTTTCTCGATCTAGCCGCGCCATGGGCGAGCCTACTAGGCGATAGCGGCCCGGTACCGACCCGATAGGCCAGCCAGCGCGCCGAATGGCCATACCAGCGCCCGGAGTGCGCAAGGGAAAAGATCGTTTATTTAGGGACGGATTTAGGGTGCTTTATCGTAGACTTCTATTGCTCGTCTGTTCCCCCTGGCTGAGCGCAGAGATAGGCTAGCGGCCTGTTTGTTGTATTGTATGTTGTATCGTATTACTACATAAATACAATACAACATACAGTACAATTGCTAGTAGCGCCCGGATGGGCACAAGGAGAAGGATCGTTACCCGAAGGGACGAGACCGCGCGGGGTTAACGCGGCTCGGTCGTAGCGAAGCGGAGATAGAGCCTGTACCGGCCCCTGGCCGGGCGACCAAAAGAATACGCTCTATTTGTTTACATCTGAGAAAACAGCTACATCATTAAATTCAATATTAAAGCCTTCAAATAACTTCATGATTTTTTCAAGCGTTACTGTTCTTACTGTAGTATGACCGAGTTCAAATTGTCTTAATGCTGTTTTACCTATCCCAGCTCTTTTGCAAAACTGATCCCTAGTAAAACCTAAATACTCTCTGGCATGCCTGCACTGTTTTCCAGTTATATCTATTTCAGGTTTTGTATATCCTGGGGGCTTCAATTTAACGCCGCAATCATGCGCTAACGTTAAAGCCGTAGCATAAGAGACACCTAGTTTTGTAGCGAGTCCTTTAATATTGCCTGTCTCCGCATAACCTTCTTTCGCTGCTTTACACGTAAATGATGATCGGATTTCTTGCACCATTTTATAAACTCCGCTATGGGCGTTACTGGTCAGGCTGCCCACCTAGCGAGACGGCATATTTTTCAACTTTTTTAACCTGATCCTTTGTCACCCACACCAACACTGGAACAAGCTGAGCTGCGTTGTGTTTTTCTAACCTTGCAACTGTTCTCTTGACACCTATATGAACGGTTTGCCTAGCGGTTCCAACTTCGCGGGCCACTTCTGCAAATGATTTACCTTCTACAAGCACCATATAAGATGCCTTCAAAGTAGACTCTGAAAATGTACGCAAAGCGGGAAGATAACTCTCCCATTCTTTTTTTGTGTACCTAATATCTGTAATTGACATTTTTTATATCACCAGCCATAAGTTTAACAGCGCTGCTTTTGCAGCGCTGTTTTGGTATTTTTAAGTAAGTGGATAGCCTGTATCATTTTTATCTGCTAAATACACACGTTTCCCTTTCACTGCTATAACCGCTTCATTTTCGTTTTGGAGCATATAACTATTCGCGCTTTCATCATCTGTAAACACATTCGTAATACAAAAAAGGCGTCCCATAGTTGATAATAAAACCTCTTCTTGTTGAGCTGCCTTTATAAAGCACTCTTTTACCTCTTCGACCGATTCCCCATATACCTCTACATCTTTATATGCCATCTTCCAGGCATAGCACACATCACGGCCACATGCTGCGGTTACAAATTCAGGTTTAGGCATCACAAAGCACATAATTGAACTCCTTCGCAGTCTGGCTAGGCGCGGTTGCCGCCGCGTGGTTCCTAGCGTCGGGGGCGTTCCCGCCGACAAGGTTAGTATCTCAAATTGGCCCGCCTTCGTCAATTCTATGTCATACGATAAATACAGCCGACCATAAAAAAGGCCGCTGATTAAGCGGCCTCATTTATATGTTTTTTAATGCTTGTGATCGACCATTCTGTGAACAATTATGGTTAGAATGATGCCTGCGACAACGGGCGAAGCCATTAGCAAATATTGATAAGTCATAATTTTTTCTCCTCTTCTGCCGTGTCAATCTTAGCTTTATTATAGACCCCTAGAACGATGGTTGCACCTCCTAGCAAAAACCCAACAACACCAGCAACTCCCGAAATTTGCTCCGTGAACCACGTACCTATAATGCAAAGGGCTACCAGGGTGACGCCGACACGATCCAGCGCATCAGCTATGCCCCTGACGATTTTGGCCTTCATCATTGGCCGTTCTCCTGCGTCCAATCTCTCACGCGATTTCCTACGCACTCGGCTTTGTCTTTTTCTACTGCGTCAATCATGGCATCAGGAACGGCAATTCCAAAGGTAGTCAGCACTTCGTTGAAGTATGCAAAACTTTCTACCTGGCTGAAACCACCATCCGGGTCGTCTAAATTTGAATAGAGAAAATGTTCTTCCTCTGCTGTTTGCTCGCTCAAGCGCTCAATAACTAGAAAAAAGTGGCCAAGGGGTCGATCCCAACCGGCTAATACTTGTACCGGCTCGCCTTTGGCGGTTTGAGAAGTATATAAATGTTGGCTCATGTTGGTTCTCCGTCTGAGAATGGCTAGGCGCGGTTGCCGCCGCGTGGTTCCTAGCGTTGACGGGTGTTCCCGCCGACAAGGTTAGTATCTCAAATTTGCCTGCTCGCGTCAATTCTATGTCATACGATTTAATGCTTTTTTTTCCGGTATCGGGTAGTCAATGCCGGTGGCCGATGGTGCCAAAATCTGGATGCTGGCGAGCGCAGCGAGTGCATGGCAAACAAGC
>TARA_R110000751_G_scaffold95381_7_pt1 | contig 34420 bp, 33 predicted proteins | sample TARA_R110000751 | Tara Oceans TARA_R110000751 (sample SAMEA4398001) | marine metagenome | biome: Polar Biome; feature: [MES] marine water layer (ENVO:01000295) within the mesopelagic zone...; material: water (ENVO:00002006), including particulate matter (ENVO:01000060) such as...... | reverse complement strand
CCTGCGGATGGCTCAGATGCGTTCCCGTGGCGACAACGGCACGGGCCTCACGAATGAAATCGGCATCGATATCGTCGACCGTCAAACCCATATCGGCGCAATTTTCGCGATAGAAAATCAGCGGGAACTGCTCCTGATCGCGAATGCCGAGCAAAACCAGCGCCGTCAGCCTTTCCTTGTCTGTCTTGACACCGCGCGTGTCGACATTCTCGCGCTGCAGCTCCTCGCGGATAAAGCGGCCCATATGTTCATCGCCCACGCCCGTGATGACCGCCGATTTCAGGCCGAGCCGCGCTGTGCCGCAGGCAATGTTTGTCGGCGATCCGCCGATATATTTGTCGAAAGAGCGCATATCCTCCAACCGACCGCCAATTTGTGCGCCATAGAGGTCGACCGACGACCGGCCGATGGTGATAAGATCAAGAGTTTTGGACATGGTTTACATACTCACCGTTTGACCGTTGGAATTTGCAATGGCGTGAATGATACGCTCGATTTCCAGCCCCTGGGCAAAATCGGGACGCGCCGGACTGCCTGAAGCAATGGCAGACAAGAGATCACGCGCCTCGATGACCTTCTGTTCGTTGAAACCGAAATTATGTCCCGCACCAGGGCAAAAGGCTGCGAAATCCGGTTGTTCGGGACCGCTCAGGTGCCGGACGAAACCCTTGTCGCCGGCGCGGAAAACCCACAATTCATTCATGTTTTCCTGGTCGAACACGATTGTGCCCGCGGTGCCCTGAAGCTCCCATTGCAGGCGACACTTGCGGCCATGGGCAACCCGCGACGACGCAAGGGAACCCTGCGCGCCGGAGGCAAAACTGAACAGCGCCATGGCGCTGTCCTCGTTTTCGACGGCCCTTGGACCTTCAGGAGACTGGCGTGTGCCAACAACGATGCGGGTTTGACCGACAAGTTCGGCCACCGGGCCCATCAATTCCACCATCTGGCTGATCAAATGGCAGCCAAGATCGCCAAGCACTCCCAGGCCGCCGGCCGCCTTGGTCATGCGCCAAGACCATGGCAGGTCGGGATCAGCGGAGTAATCTTCGTCATAGGTTCCGCGAAATGCCACCGGAGCGCCAATGTCACCCGCCTGAACCATGGCGCGCGCCGCCTGAAAGGCCGGCGAACGCAAATAGTTGTAACCCAGCAGGGTTATTTGAGCGGGATGTCTGGCGGCCAGATCAGCCATGGACTGCGCATCGGCCAGTGTGAGCGCCATGGGCTTTTCCAGCCAGACATGTTTGCCCGCCTTCAGCGCCGCTTCAGCCATCGGCCGGTGAAGTCCGTTTGGCGTGGTGATTGAAACCACATCAATCGAGGGATCATTGACGGTTCCTTCCCAGTCGGTTGAGGCCCGTTCGAAACCGAATTCAAGGCCGAGTCTTTCGACCGTTTCGCGATCCTGATCGCACAATATTTTCAGTTGCGGTGGCGCACCGCCGAACACTGCCGCGACAGTGCGCCAGGCTAGGGCGTGACATTTGCCCATGAACCCGGTCCCGATCAGACCGACGCCCAGGCTTTTTCGTGACATCTGTTCAGTCTCTTTCATGGCGCTTCCGTTCAGATGCCTATAGCGGGTTTTTGAACTGGTCAAAATCCCTGTCAATGGCGGGAGGGCGTCAAACCGTTCCGCCGAGCGAGCCTTCCAGCTGTGCCATTTTCTGCCCACCGGCCATCAGGTCCTGCAATTCATCGGGTGTGATCTCGCCGCGCGTTGCGGTTCCCAATGTCGTGCCACGGTTGAGCACGGTAAAGCGATCACCCACGGCCAATGCATGGCGGACGTTATGGCTGATGAAAACAACACCGATGCCCTGATTGCGGACCTTGTCGATGGTCGCCAGAACATTCGACGTCTGTCTGACACCCAGTGCCGATGTCGGTTCATCAAGGATGAGAACCTTTGCACCGAAATATACCGCCCGAGCGATTGCAACCGTCTGACGCTCACCGCCTGAAAGGGTGCCGACAGCCTGATCGGGCCCGCGCAGATTGATGCCCATCTCGCGCATTTGCGATACGGCCACGTCCTTGGCCCGTTCAACATCGAAACGCTTCAGCAGTCCGCGACCCTTGGTGGGTTCGCGGCCCATGAAGAAATTGCGGGTCACGCTCATCAGCGGGATCATCGCCAGATCCTGAAACACCGTCGCGATACCGGCTTCCATGGCGTCTCGCGGCGTTGCGAAGTTCATCGGCTTGCCTTCAAACAGAATTTCACCTTTCGTCGGTTGGTGAACCCCGGACATCGTCTTGATGAAGGTCGATTTGCCGGCGCCATTGTCTCCCAGAAGGCAGTGGCACTCTCCGGGACGAACGTCGAAGCTGACACCGGCCAGGGCGATGATATTGCCGAAATGTTTCTCGATATCTTTCATTTCAACGATGGGCGCCGTGCCGGCTGTGTCGCCATGATGGAATTTTGTATCTGAGGCCATATCAACGTTCTCCCGTCACGCGTTTGCGAATTTCATTGTTGAAAAGAACGGCAATCAACAACATGCCGCCGAGGAACACCTGAAACCAGTCCTGATCGAAATTGGTATAGGTCAGCCCGATCACCACCATGCCGAAAATGATGGATCCGAAGAAGGCACCGATGGCAGAGCCATAACCGCCTGTGAGCAAGCACCCGCCAATCACCGCTGCAATGATGGCCTCGAATTCCTTCTGGAAACCGCGACGGGCATCTGTAGATCCCGCATCGATCACCGTGATGATTGCGACAAGTGCCGCGCAACAGGCTGTAATCATGAACAGGGTAATCTTGACGCGATTGACCGGAACGCCGGAGTTTGAAGCCGCAGTGCGGTCGCCGCCCGAGGCAAAGATCCAATTGCCTGCCGGTGTGCGCAGCAGGACATAGGTGGCCAGCAAGGCGATGGCGACAAACCAGAGTATTTCAACCGGTATTCCCGGCACCTTCGGCGAGCCGTTCTTGAAGGTCTCGACCCAACCATTTTCCGCCAACCATGCAAACAGTCCCGGAAAAGCATCTCCTGAAAAGAAGGGGGTCAGCCAGTCATCTTCAACCACGTCGCGAATACCACGCAGCTGCGTCGAGCCGCCGGTTGCGAATTTGAGGCCGACCAGAGACAGGCCGCGCAGAATGAAGAGGAAAGCCAGCGTAACAATGAATGATGGCAGACCGGACCGAATGACAATCGTGCCATTTATCGAACCGACGATTGCGGCGAACATCAAGACCAGCGGAATGGCGGCGATCAGCGGCAATTGCCAATTGACAAGGCAGACGCCGAAAAACAGTCCGGAAAACGCAACCATCGAGCCGATTGAAAGATCGAACTCCCCACCAATCATCAGCAATGCCGCGCCAATGGCGAGAATGCCCAATTGAGCAGCCGGTGTCATGAAATTCATGAAACCAGACAGTGTAAACATTGAACTGTCGGCGGTGAACAGAAAGAAAATTGTCACGAGAATGACACCAGCAATGGCGCCAAGCTCAGGACGTTTCATAAGACCGGATAAAAACGATTCGGCTTTCAGACGTTCGTCCGCGACCTCTGGATTGGTGTCACTCATTGTACCCTCCCGTTGGAATTGGAACGGCATCCAGGTGCCGTTCCATGTTACTTGGTGAAATGTCTGCTAGCGAATGCCTTTTGCAGACAGATCGATCACCTGTGCAGCCTTGTCGGCTGTGATCAGATTGGGGCCGGAAGGCACATTGCCGCCGGGCATCAGGCCGTATTTCGCTTGCAGAGCCATGAAATTGACCGCCAGGTAACCCTGCAGGAACTGTTGCTGGTCGATTGCAAAAGCGGCATCCCCATCGACAATTGACTGCAGGAAGCTTGCAGACAGGTCAAAGGACGCAATCTTGATTGCGCGACCGGAGGCTTTGGCGGCTGCAACTGACGGTTCGCCGGCAGTCGATGCGCCGAGGGCCATGATCGTGTCGACGCTTTCATCAGAAGCAAGCGCTGCCGACACCTTTGACTGGATCTCGGATGGATCATTGGTGGTTGGCAGAATTTTCACTGTGCCGCCAAATCCCTTGGTAAAGCCTTCGCAACGAAGATCGAGCGAGACATTGCCAACTTCCTGGTTCACACAGATCGCATTCACTCCGCCCATCTCGGCGAGCTTTTCACCAGCGGCCAGACCTGCGTCAAACTCGTCCTGCCCCACATGGAGCAAAGCACCCAGGCTTTTGGAAACGTCGGATCCGGAGTTGATGGAAATAACCGGTATTCCCGCTGCCACGGCGCGCTGAATTGACGGGCCAAGCGCATCGGCGTCTGGAATAGAGACCACAAGACCGGCAGGCTCCTGGTTTACAGCTGCATCAATCAGCTGCGACATTGCGACCATGTCGAATGTTTCGGGTGAACGATATTCCACATTCACGCCGGTGTCCTTGCCGGCTTCCTCCACACCGTTCTTGACAACGGACCAAAACGGATCATTCGCCTGACCGTGCGCAACCACGATGATGTTCTGCGCAAATGCAGGCGCCGCGACGACAGCAACGGCACAGGCGGCCAGCGCGGCTTTGATAAACGTCTTCATTTCTATCCTCCCTTGGGATTGGTTAAAGTCTGAGTGTCGTGACGACACGCATATTCAGCCGAAGCCAAATTCTGTTTTGCCCGATCAGAACGGGCGCATTATCCAAACTCTGTGGCCACATCCGCCACCAAAATGTCACATCAAATCAGCCAGTTTCATGGGGCGGCCGGATTTGCACGACAGCGTCGCGGCCTCGGCCATGGCAAGCGCTGCGACACCGTCTTCCAGAGTGACCGGCATCCTGGATCCGCTCTCAAATGCAGCTACAAATGCTGCCCATTCGGCTGCGTAGGCCGCTGTATAGCGCTCCAGGAAAAAAAAGGTGGGCTTCGCACGCGTCACACCGCTGACTGTTGATTTGACCAGGCTGTTCTCGACAAGATTTTCCGCCTGGATCAAACCTTCAGAGCCAAGAAGCTCAACCCTTTGATCGTAACCGTAAGCGGCTCTTCGCGAGTTTTTGATAATTGCGATTTGCCCGCCCGCATAGGTCATCGTGACCACGGCTGTATCAACATCTCCGGCTCTTCCAATTTCGGGGTCAACAATGGATGAGCCATGGGCCATGATCGATACCGGAACCGCACCCATGATGAAGTTTGCCATGTCAAAATCGTGGATCATCATGTCCCGGAAAAGACCGCCGGAGACTTTGATGTAACTGACCGGTGGGGGAGCGGGATCGAAAGACGTAATGGATAACAGCTCGGCCTTGCCGATTTCACCCGCGTCCACGGCCGCTTTCAAGGCAGCAAAATTCGGGTCGAAACGCCGGTTAAAACCAATCATCACCGGGCGCCCCGTTTTGGAGACAGCCTTCTGGCATGCCCGCGCCCGTTCAAGACTGAGGTCGACCGGTTTTTCACAGAGCACGGCTTTGCCCGAGGCAGTGGCCGCTTCAATCAAATCCGAATGGGTGTCGGTCGAAGTTGCAATCAGCACGGCATCAATCGAAGGATCATTGATGATATCTGAAGACGTGCGGGACTGTGCCGCGTATTTCGTCGCCAGATCGTCGGCTGCTTGCGCATTTACGTCAGAAACAGCAGCAAGCGTGCTTTTTGGATGCGCAGCAATCGTCCGTGCATGCACGTTTCCGATGCGCCCTGCGCCAAGTAATCCGATCTTCACCACTTATCCTCCCAGAAAGCACCTGACATTAAATATCCACATTTTGCACCCGTGTGCAAGAAAAAAATGCACACGGGTGCAAATACGCTGGAATGCCGTTGGCGATATGCTTATGTTGAAATCCGGAGTAGAAGAAACAATGACTGAAGAACAAACCCTGATAACCGTGACTGCCGACGATGTTGCGGAATTGGCCGGCGTGTCCCGCTGGACCGTAAACCGGGCCTACAAGGCAAATGCATCGATCTCGGCGAAAGCGCGAAAGAGGGTTCTGGAGGTGGCAGAACAGCTCGGTTATGCTCCGGACCTGATGGCGGCGAGCCTGGGTTCCGATCGCAGCAACCTTGTTGCCCTTCTTGTCGATGACTTCGCAAACCCCCACAAGCTCGTCATGATGGAACGACTGACGCGTATTTTGCGGCAAAATGGATGGGACACGCTGCTGGTCAATACGCTGAATGAGAATGATGCCTCTGCTGCCCTGATGAACGCAAGCCAGCGGCGGGTAGACGCCGCTGTGCTGATTGGCGTCAATTTCAATGACAAGGAGCTGGCGACTGCCCTTGGCGCCCGGCGCGTCAAGAAACTGATCGTCTTTGCCCGCTTTTCCGAAAACCCCAACACGATATCCATCTGCTGCGATGACAAGAAGGCAATGACCGAGATCACGAATCATGTGATTGCCAAAGGTTACCAGCGCCCGGTCTTTCTGGCCGGGCCGCAAACGCATTCGGCACATCTGATGCGCAAGGAAACCTTTTTGAAAAAATGGCACGACGCAAAGAATTTTGAACCCGATTTCCTCTCTGTCACCAGTTATGATCCGCAACTTGCCTATCAATGTGTCACGCAACACTTCACCAGGCTGGATCAATCCCGCTGGCCCGATATTCTGGTTTGCGAAAATGACGCACTCGCCATGGGGGCGGTAGACGCCATTCGGCACGAGTTCGGCCTGCGCATCCCCGAAGACATCGCCGTTATCGGCTTTGATGACGTTCCCCAATCAGCCAGCCCGCAATATCAGCTGACCACCTATCGCCAGCCGATCACGGCGATGGTGGAAGGATTGGTGCAAGTCCTCAAGGGCGAGGCAAAGATTGAAGAGCTCAGTCATTATTCGGGGAATCTGGTGATCCGTAACAGCGCCTGACAGCCTGTCTGGACGCTATGGAACCATTTGACCGCGAACCGTTCCGACAGGTTTGGGCCATCAAATGGCGCGGTCACGAAGGCGGGCGGAAGTGCCTTGCCATGCGGTGTCAGTTGCCTGTATTATCAATATATATTTGAAATTGTTAGGTAAACCGTGACTGTAATGCAATGACAAACACTTGTGTGACGACCAAAAAGCACATGCCAGTCGCGGCGGGAACGCGACCATCAAGCGCGGCAATCCAGAGTGGCAGAAGGCGCCGCCACAATATGAAACGCATACGCAGCAGTACCGCCGCCCTGCTGCTCCTGGCGCTGCCTGCCCATGCCGACATTCGCGCCAGTGAAGTCGACAAGACCTACGCGATTTCGGGGACGACCGGCGCGGCACTCTACCAGTCGATTGGCGCGCGCGGTCCGCGTCTTCGCGGCGGCAGGTCGAGCGCCATTGCCCAGACGGATTTCGACCTGAAATGGGGCCGCGACTACAAGCGTAACGGCACGGACTGCGTGCTGGCCGCCGCGCGGCCATTCCTGACCATCACCTATACATTTCCGAAACCGGCGGAAAATCTGGCTCCGGACGTCGCCGCCCGCTGGCGCACCTTCATCGCCGGCATCCGCGCCCACGAAGCCGTGCATGGCGAATATATCACCGCCATGGCGCAGGACATTTTTGATACAACCGTCGGCTTCCGGCAACCAAATGACCCGAACTGCAAAAAGATCCGCAACGGTATTCAGGCCCCTCTCAAGGCCGCCTTCGCCCGCTACAAGGCCCGCACCCGCGCCTTCGAGGAAGTGGAGATGGGCGCCGGTGGCAATGTCCGGCGGCTGATTCTCGGCCTGGTCAACGGGCAGTAGCAAAAGGGCCCAATCGCCCCTATGCGCTCGCACGGTTCGTTCCGGGAAATCTTCCCATGAGGGAACCGCAGAGATAGCCGGAAAACAGCAATTCCAACCGACGTGTTCAAGTCATTGCGTTTGCTTTGATCGACCAGGGAAGCCAGATGCGTTGAACGTACTGGACACTCTGATACAAAATGACGCTCATAAAGGCCAAAACGATGACGGAAGCCATGGCCTGTGGCAAGTCAAAATTGGTTGTTGCAGAAATGATCAAATAGCCAAGCCCTTTCTGTGACGTGATGAATTCACCGACAACGGCGCCAATCACTGAAAGGGTCATTCCGATTTTGAGGCCACTGAAAATAAACGGTGCGGCGTGGGGCATGCGGATGGTCGCCATTTCGGTAAGGAATGACGAGCCGCTTGCCTTGCTCAGGTCCAGATAATCCTTTGGTGTATCCAGAACCCCGGTCGCCGTCGCAACCATGATCGGAAAAAAGCAGACAAGGAAATTGATTACAAGTCTGGACTCAATGCCCGTTCCAAACATCACGACGATAATCGGCGCAATCGCAATGACGGGAATGGCATTGGCGAAGATGAGCAGCGGATAAAAGGATTCTGACGCCACCTTGTTGATCGAAATCCCGATACCCAAAGGAATGGCAATGGCCACGGAGACAAAAAAGCCTGCCAAGACCGTATAAAGAGTTGCCCAAATGTGCCTCGGAAAAACCCCGGCAATATCCCAGCCGGCAACCCAAATGGCACTTGGCGCTGGCAACAAATAGGCGGGTATTGCAAATGTCCACGTGCAAATTTCCCAGATCAGTATGAGGGTGGCCAGACTGAAAATGGGCAGTAGAATGGAGCGGTATGGCATTTTGACCTCGATTGACTCTACACTATGCGCTGGTGCCGTAAATAATTGAGCGAATGGATTCGTCGATCGCCCGCGCGTCCTTATTGGTCAGCAATTCGAGGGCTCTTGGATAGGAAAAGTTCACGTCGATCACCCTGGCAATGCGGCCGGGAAAGGACGTCATCACCGCGATTTTCGATGAAAGAAAAATGGCCTCCGAAATCCCGTGGGTCACAAAAATGAAAGTCTTGCCCGTCTCCTGATGAAGTCGGATGAGCTCGAATTGCAAATCCTCTCTCGTCATCGCATCAAGGGCGCTGAACGGCTCATCCATCAATAATATGTCGGGATCCATCACCAGCCCACGCGCAATTGCAGCGCGTTGCTGCATGCCTCCGGACAGACTATCCGGCAATTGGGCGCTCACATGTGACAGGCCCACTTGCTCCAGAAGCTCAAAAGCGCGCTGACGATATTGCCTGGCAGTTGCCCGTGATTTGACGCGGGCCGGATATAAAACGTTGTCGATCACACTCAACCAGGGAAGCAGGTTGGGCTTCTGAAACACCAGGCCGATATGATCAAAGCCGGTCTGCACCTTGCCATCGCCAACGGAAATGGCGCCCGTAGTCGGCTCCTCCAGCCCGGCAGCGATGCGCAGCAAAGTTGACTTTCCACACCCGGACGGACCAAGCAAGGACAGGAACTCACCAGCCATGATATCAAGATTGACGTTGCTGAGCGCCGTAAACGGGTTCGTGCTGTCGCCACCAAACACCTTCCCTACATTTTCTATTCGGATATTCTTGGCCACATTCCTGCTCCATGGATTCAACGCCCTCTCCCGCAACAGAGAGAGAGGGCGCCGGGATGCGATCAGATGTTATTGGAAGGAATGGATGAACTGCGAAGCATCTCCCGAGGCCGTTTCACCCTGAGCCTGCTTTGCATTTTTGAACGTCGCATTGACACGTTCCATATCCCATGTGAATCCATTGGCCTTAAAGACGTCGTTGTCGAAAACCAGATCAAGCGCGGCTTCAATTGAAGCTTCTTCCGCGTCGCGCTTCTTTTCGGGAAATTCCGCCAACAATGCATCAGCAATTGTTACAGGATCATCTTTTCCTTTCAGATAAGCGCATTGGAGTGCCTTATTTGCCCGTGCCGCAACCTCCGGCCGGGTGTCAAGGAATGTGTGGGAGGCGAAAACCACGGAACCGTACATATCAAGGTCCTCACCGAAATGAATGAGCGTGCCTTCCTTTCCGGCTTTCTTCAGTACATTCTGCAGAATTCGGCCCGTTGTCATGAAGGTCGTTTGCGCATCTGATTTTCCCTGAATCAACAAACCCAACAAAGCAGAGAAATCGACCGTTTCCGTTTTTACCTTTGACAGATCCGCGCCGGCATTTTCCATGGCGATCGGCAACATCTGGATTGCTGAATCTCCGGGACCATGCGCCAGAACGCGACCTTCCAGGTCCTTCAAGCCATTGATGCCGCTATCGGAGAGCGTCAGGACCGCGAACGGGCTGATCGAGTAGACAGGTAAAATGGCCTTGACCTTGGCACCGGCCCCAGACGCCCCGAGCATGACGGTGCCCAGATCAGCACGCCCGAGATCGGCAAGACCGGACGCAACCTTGGAGACTGTATCGACGCCACCCGCACCGCGGTCAAAAACAAATTCGATATCCTGCTCTTCGAAACAACCGTTTGTCCTGCCAGCATAAAGGGTGCCGTTTATACCGCTGGGAATCCAGTCGAACATGAACTTGACCTGGTCGGCAGCCTGGGCACCAACGGCTGGCAGGGCCATTGTGGCAGCAGCTGCCAATGCAATGAATTTTCCATGGATCATCTTTTTCTCCTGAGTTTGCTGGAATTCGATTTACCTGATCACCGTGTCAATCTTTTGCAGTCGACCATCGCTCGCGATCAATCCCTTGTTGGTGAAGCCATATTTTGGAATATTGGGCAGGGCTATGAAGTTCATGGCGACAAGAATCTTGTCAGTGGCATCTCCACCAAGGATATTTGAAAGGGCTTGCTCCACCTCGACCATCTGCGCGGAAACTGTCTCGGCGGACTCCTCAGACATCAGGCCAGCGATCGGCAGTGGAAGCTCCGCCACCACCTCTCCATCGCAGACCAAAACATATCCACCACCGATTTCAGCCATCCGATTGCCAGCGGTTGCCATGTCACCGTGGTTTGCACCAAATATCGCGATATTGTGGGCGTCGTGATTGACGGAACAGGCGACTGCGCCCCTCTTCAACCCCAGAACGTCGGCAAATCCGATGCCAATTTCGCCACTTGCCTTGTGACGCTCGACCATCGCGAAAGAATTGACCCGGTGCTCGGCGTCTGGCCAGACGATGCCATCGCGTACTGACAATTCCTCTTCCCGAATCGCTTTTCCTTTGCCGGGCAAGGTTGTAATTACCCTCGCAACTGCCGTCTTGCCGTTGCTCAAGGACCGCAGTTGCATATCTTCGGCCGTCAGGGTGGCCTTGTAGCGAACTGTGGATTTGGACCATTGCGGATAGGACACCTGTCCGCTCGGACCGAGGTATTTCTGATCGGCGTAGATAATTGCCCCACCAATGATTGTCGTTTCCACGCTGACCCTGTCGAGATCACTGAGAAGCAGAATATCAGCTACTTTTCCGGGACTGATACTGCCATAGTCATTGGCAATTCGCAGTCCCTGAGCCACATTGATCGTTGCAAACTGATAGGCTTGGACAGGACTGAAACCGCCAGCGATTGCAGTTCGCAGACGATGGTCGAGATGCCCTTCACTCAAGAGGTCATGGGCGTGAATATCGTCGGTACACAGCTGAAACAGACGTGTATCCATACCGTGATCGTGAACATATTGAGCGAGTTCCGCAAAGTGTGAACCGTCCAACCGCCGTCCTGGCCGAAGCGCCAGAATTGACGCCATGCCAAGTCTGGTATTTTCGACAATCTCTTCAACGGAATTGGCGACATGAGAATCTTCTGGACCCGCCGCAAGGAAAGCAGAAAGCGCTCGTCCGCTCAATCCCGGCGATTGACCGGATACCATCAGGCCGAGCGCATCAGCCATGGCGAATTTTTCCAGTTGCTGCTCATCTTTCTGCAGAACCAGATTGGGATTGATGTCGCCTGCGAGACAGACAGCCTCAGGCCAGTCGAACAGATCACGGGTGTCGCCGACGCTCACTTCGGCGTTCGAGGTCTCCAGCCACTCGGGCATTGCCGGAATGCGGCCAGGCACCCGGAACCTGACCCTCAGTGGTGTATCTCTGGCTTCATCCAATAGGGCCCGCATACCGGGAATACCCAGAACATTGCCGATTTCATGCGGATCGGCCGCAATCATTGTCGTGCCGCGAGGGATGACCATGCGCGCATATTCGCGCACCGTAATCATCGAGCTTTCGATGTGAACATGTGGGTCTATGAAACCAGGCGCGGCAAACAGATCCTTGCCATCAATGGTTGCCGCTGATCCCTCACCACCCTCGTTCGGCGGTAACACGGCGGCAATGCGGTTCCCCATCAGCAAAATATCCGCGTGGTGAATCTCACGACTGAGGACATTCACCAGCCGAACATTCCGTATGACCACATCCGCCGGCGAATGACCCAATGCGACGTCTATCAGGTCTTTTCGGTTTCTGATCACGATACCTGCCTATGGACGATGAGTACGATTACCTATATCCTATAGGATTATAAATCGGTGTCAATATGCTCGCCAAATTTGTAATTTTGTGTTTGGTGCACTGTTTGACGTACATGCGATACCGGCGAGGATGGTGAGGAGTACATATTATTTCGGAGGAACCAGTGGCGACCAAGTTCGAGGCTGCGCGCAGCGCGTTTTCACTACACACAAAATCGGCATCAGACGCCTGTACAGACTATTTGCGTGACCAGATAATCTGTGGTGACCTGGTCAATGGGGCAGCCCTTGTCATAGACCGCATAGCAGCTGAACTTGATATTTCTCACACGCCGGTGCGCGAGGCGGTGCGTCGCCTCGAAGCCGAAGGGCTGGTGACGTATGAACCGCGTCGCGGCGTCAAAGTCCGCGGCTTGAACCCATCAGAATTTGAAGAGCTAGTGGGTTTGCGCAAGGCGCTTGAACCGATCGCTCTTGAGAAAGCCATCACGCTTGCCGTACCGGGTACATTTGTCAAAGCCGAGAAAGAGCTTGAAATCTGGTCCAAAGCATCCGGCTCTCGGGAAATGCTGTCCAGGCAACGGAGTTTTCTAAGGGCGATGTACGAACCTTCGGGTTTGACGCGCACACTTGAGGTTATCGATGCCAATTTGAGACTGATAGAACGTTACCACCAGCGTTCATGGAAAACTTCAAAATCCGTTCATGACAAAGATCTTCAGTTAAAAAAGAAAATTTTGCTGGAATGCAGGGCGCGCAACGCAAAGGAAGCTGTTGCCTCCTTGATCAGGGCTATCGAATGGGGAGCCTCCATCGCACGCGAGAAATTGTAACAGGATTTTCACCCGGCGCAAAAGAAGGATTGATCGGGCGGATCAACGGGCAGCAGCCAAAGCGTTCTTCAGCGCCGAAGCCGTTTACCTCAGACTTCGCTGTGGCGGCCTGACGCGTCAAATGCGAGAATATGAGCCGGATCGATGGCCAGCCCCACGGGCACGCCATCAGCGGGCAATGGGACCGCGCCGTCGATGCGGACCACCAGCTTGTCGCCTGCAGCCGTGACACCGTGCACCAGCGTTTCCGCACCCAGCGGTTCGCAGAATGCCACATCGAAATCAATCAGGCCGGCGCCGGGCGCCACCAGATCGATGTGTTCGGGCCTGATGCCGATGACTGCGCCGGGATCGAGTTTTTCCCGGCCCGGGCGGATTTCATGACTGAGAACATTCATCGGCGGCGAACCGATGAAGCCTGCGACAAACAGGCTTGCCGGATTGGCGTAGACGTCCAGCGGTGCACCCACCTGCTCGGCCACGCCGGCGTTCATGACAATCATCCGGTCAGCCAGGGTCATGGCCTCCACCTGATCATGGGTCACATACATGGCAGTAACGCCGAGCTTGCGTTGCAGCGCCTTTATCTCCAGGCGCATCTGCACCCGCAGCTTGGCGTCTAGATTGGAGAGCGGCTCATCAAACAGAAAGACAGCCGGTTTGCGCACGATGGCGCGGCCCATGGCGACGCGCTGGCGCTGGCCGCCGGACAATTGCCGTGGCTTGCGATCAAGATAGGGTTCCAGCTCAAGCATGCGCGCTGCTTCCTGGACCCGGGAATCAATCTCGGCCTTGGGGACCTTGGCGATTTTCAGCCCATAGGCCATATTGTCAAAGACGCTCATGTGCGGATAAAGCGCGTAGTTCTGGAATACCATGGCGATGTCGCGCTCGCGCGGCTCCAGATCGTTGACAATGCGGTCGCCAATATGAATGTCACCCGAGGTGATCGTCTCCAGGCCCGCGACCATGCGCAGGAGCGTTGACTTGCCACAGCCGGACGGTCCGACAATGACGATGAATTCGCCATCGTTGATCTCCGCATCGATGCCGTGAATGACCTCGGTGCGGCCGTAGTTCTTTTTGATCGCTTCAAGTCTGATTTCAGCCATGGGAACTCATTTCTCGCTTTCGACCAAACCTTTGACGAAGAGTTTCTGCATGCCGACCACCACCAGAACCGGCGGCAGCATCGCCAGCATGGCCGTCGCCATGATCACCGGCCATTCGACGGTCTGATCACCGGTTGGCAGCATCTGCTTGATACCCATGATCACCGTGTTCATGGACGGATCGGTGGTGATCAGCAATGGCCAGAGATACTGGTTCCAGCCATAGATGAACAGGATGACGAAGAGCGCTGCAATGTTGGTGCGCGACATCGGCAGCAGGATGTCGATGAAAAAGCGGACGGGCCCGGCGCCATCGACGCGGGCAGCTTCCGTCAACTCATCGGGAATGGTCATGAACAATTGCCGGAACAGGAATGTCGCCGTTGCCGAGGCAATCAGCGGCAGGATCAGCCCGGTGTAGCTGTTGAGCAGGCCGAGGCTCGCCACCACTTCATAGGTGGGCACGATGCGGACCTCAACCGGCAGCATCAGCGTCATGAAGATCAGCCAGAAAAACAACATCCGGAAACGGAACTTGAAATAGACGATGGCATAGGCCGACAACAAGGAAATGATGATCTTGCCGATGGTGATGCCGAGCGCCATGACCAGCGAGTTGAGCAGCATCTGCCACACCGGCGCCACGCCACCGGTCAGCAAGGCCTCCAGATAATTGTCGAAAAAATGCGGTCCCGGCAGCAAGGGCATGGGTGGCCGGATCAACTCTTCCTGGGTCACAGTGGAGGCGACAAAGGCAATCCAGATGGGGAAACAAATGATGGCAATGCCGACAATCAGGGCGGCGTGGGTCAGCCAGGTTCCATATCCTCGTTTTTCGACCATGCCGCTCATCAGTAATGCACCCGTCGTTCAATGAAGCGGAACTGGACCACGGTCAGTATGCCGACCAGCACCAGCAGCACGACCGATTGCGCCGCCGAGGATCCAAGATCCTGGCCGACGAAGCCATCGGCAAAAACCTTGTAGACGAGAATCGTCGTCGACTGCTGTGGCCCACCTTGCGTGATGGTGTGGATAACGCCGAAGGTATCAAAGAAGGCGTAAATGACATTGACCACAAGCAGGAAAAACGTTGTCGGCGACAGCAGCGGAAAGATGATCGTCCAGAACCGGCGCCAGAAGCTGGCACCGTCGATTGCCGCAGCCTCGATGACACTTTTCGGGATCGCTTGCAGACCGGCGAGAAAAAACAGGAAATTGTAGCTGATCTGCTTCCAGGCCGATGCCGCCACGACCAGCGCCATGGCCTGGCCGCCGTCAAGATTGTGGTTCCACACGTAGCCAACCTGGAACAACATCCAGGCGATGATGCCGGTGAACGGATTGAACATGAAAAGCCAGAGAACCCCGGCAATGGCAGGTGCGACCGCATAGGGCCAGATCAGCAGGGTTCTGTAAGCGCTCGATCCCTTGATGACGCGATCAGCCAGCACCGCAAGCCACAGGGCAAACGACATGGAGGATACGGTCACCAGCACGGAGAAGATTGCCGTGGTGGAAAAGGATTCCAGATAATAACGGTTGCCGAAGAGATATTCGAAATTGCCCAGCCCGACGAACTGGGTCTTGAGACCGAACGGATCCGGGATGAAGGCGGACTGATAGATCGCCTGACCTGCCGGCCAGAAGAAAAACACGAATGTGACAAGCAACTGCGGCGCGACCAGCAGATAGGGCAGCCAGCGGTTGTTAAAGACGACGCGTTTTTCCATGGATCACCAAACGGCAGGTAAAGATCGGCGGAGCATGTAACTGCTCCGCCGAAACAAGGCTTTTAGCGGTTTGCCTGCTCAAAACGACGAAGCAGTTCGTCGCCGCGCGAGACGGCTGAATCCAGCGCGTCCTTGGCGGATTTTGCTCCATTCCACACACCTTCGAGTTCTTCATCGATGATGCCACGGATCTGGTCAAAGTTGCCAAGACGCAATCCCTTGGAATTGGCGGTTGGCGCCTTGCCGGTCATCTGGATGATGGAGATGTCCGTGCCGGGGTTTTCACCGTAGAAACCGGAGGCCTTGGTTGCTTCATAGGCCGCCATGGTGATCGGCAGGTAACCGGTGTCCTGATGCCATTTGGCCTGGATATCGGAGCTCGAAAGGAAGTTGAAGAACGCCGCGACGCCCTTGTATTCTTCCGCTGTCTGTCCCTCCAGAACCCAAAGGGATGCGCCACCGATGATGGTGTTTTGCGGCGCGCCTTCAACATCGCTCCAGTAAGGCAATGGCCGGATTGCGAAATCGAAGGTGGCTTCCTTCTTGACGCCGGCATAACCAGCCGAGGATTCGGTAAACAGCGCACATTCACCAGCGCGGAATGGCGCGCCGCCTTCATTGCGACGACCCGAATAGATGAATTTGCCGTCCTTGGCCCACTGGCCGAGCGTATCGATGTGCTTGACCTGAACGTCGCCATTGAAGCTCAGTTCGGTATCAAGGCCACCAAAACCGTTCTCTTTCGAAGCGAAGGGAACATTGTGATAGGCGGAGAGGTTTTCCAGGTGCACCCAGCTCTGCCATGCGGTGGTCAGCGGGCATTTGGAACCTGATTCCTTCAGCGCATCAAGCGCCTTTCCGACCATTTCCCAGGTCGACAGATCCATTTCCGGATCAAGACCGGCGGCCTTCAGCGCGTCCTTGTTGACATAGAGGACCGGGGTCGAGGAGTTGTAAGGCAGCGACAGCATCTGTCCGTCGGTGGTGGTGTAATAACCGGCAACCGCGGCAAGATAGACCGACTGATCGAAGGGCAGGCCTGAATCCGCCATGACTTCGTAGACCGGCTTGATCGCCCCCTCGGCGGCCATCATTGTGGCAGTGCCGACTTCGAAAACCTGGAGAACGTCGGGCTGCTCGCCGGCGCGGAACGCGGCAATGCCGGCATTCAGCGTTTCGGAGTAGTTGCCCTTGTTGGTGGCGACCACAGTGTAATCGGACTGGGAGGCGTTGAACTTGGCGACCTGCTCATCAAGAAGCTCTCCGAGTCGGCCGGTGAAGGCATGCCAGAAATCGATCTGTGTGGCGGCGGTGGCCGGCGCAACGCTTGACATAAGTGCGGCAACAAGGCCTGCGGCGATATATTTTTTCATGTGAACTTCCTCCTTCAGGGGGGAACGCGTGAAAACGAACGTAACCCGAAAACAAAACGTAACCTCACAGGGCCTATCATGCAATTGAAAACAGTTTTGTGAATGCAACTGTTGAAAACGAACTAAAAGTGAACGTCACTGACATATGGCGGCGGCAAGCAATTATCGGGGCGGCAACTATTGGGCCAGCAACGATTGGGATTGCCTTGCAGGGCCGGTTGGGCAAAGGTGGTCGCCACTTCCTCATATCGGTTTGAAACGGGAGACGCCTTGATGGCATATTTGGCTGATGAGCGCATTCAGACGCGCGAAGATATCGCGCGTTTCGAGGCGGAAATGACACTTGAACATAGGCTGCCGGAGCGCAGCATTCTGGATGTGTTCACGGCCAGCGCGGCGCGCCATCCCACGGCCACGGCCATCACCATGCTGATGACCGGCGCGCCTGACGAACAGCCCCGACGGGTGGACTACAGCCAGTTGCTGGGCATGATCCGGGGGGCCGCCAACATGTTCTCGGAACTGGGGGGCCCGGCGCCGGGCGTGGCCTATATGCTTCCCTCGCTGGTGGAAACCTATGTGACCCTGTGGGGCGCGGAGACGGTCGGTTATGCCGTGCCGATCAATTTTCTCTTGCAGGCCGACGCCATTGCAGAATTGCTCAAGGCAGCGGATGTAAAAATCCTGGTCGCCCTCGGGCCGCATCCTCAACTCGATATCTGGGAAAAGGCGCTGCAGCTGCGCGATCAGGTTCCCGGTCTGATTCTTGTGCGCGTATCTCCCCCCGGAACGCCGGGCGAAGAGGGCGTGGTGGATTTTGGCGCCGCCTTGATGGCGCAGCCGCATGATCATCTTGTCTTTGGCGAAGCGCGCAGCGGAGATGATGTTGCGGCCTATTTTCACACCGGTGGCACGACCGGCGTACCCAAACTGGTTGCGCATACGCATCGCAGCCAACTGGTCGCCGGCTTTGGGGGCGCTGTCATGTGCGGTTACACGAGTGACGATGTAGTGACAGCAACGCTGCCGCTGTTTCATGTGGCCGGTACGATCGTCGCGGGACTGAGCGCCTTCATGGCCGGGGTGGAACTGGTCGTCATGTCGCCTGCAGGCCTGCGCAATCCGGCAATTGTGCAGGGCTTTTGGCGCCTGGTCGCACAATACAAGGCAACATTGGTCGGCGGCGTGCCGACCGCGATAGGCGCTGTGCTGCAGGTTCCGGTGGAAGACAATGACATAAGCCGTTTGCGGGCGGGCCTCACCGGTGCGGCCTTGCTGCCGCCGGCGGTTGGCGCGCGTTTCAAGGACGTGACCGGGCGCACGCTCCATGAAATTCTCGGCATGACCGAATCCTCAGGCCTGATCAGCATTGATCCGCTGTGCGGTCCCGGCGCCGTCGGATCGGTTGGCTGGCCCCTGCCCTACACCGAGGTCGAGGTGTTGCGCCTGAACGCTGACGGCAGTGCAGGAGAGGTTTGTGACCCGAATGAGATCGGCGTTCTGATGATACGCGGTCCGCATGTTTCACCCGGATACCGCGATCCCAGACACAACACAGGTGTCTTCGAAGGCAGATGGCTGAATTCCGGCGATCTTGGTTACAAGGACCTGGAAGGACGCGTTTACATCGCGGGACGCTCAAAGGATCTGATCATCCGAAGCGGCCACAATATTGATCCCGCCATGATCGAAAACGCCATGGCCACACACCCGGCGGTGGCGCTTGCGGCTGCAGTCGGCATGCCCGACGCCTATGCGGGCGAATTGCCCCTATGCTTCGTGGAGTTGCACAAGGGTTCTTCGGTCAGCGATGAAGAATTGCACGCGCATGCGCAAGCGTCGATTGACGAGCGCCCGGCATGGCCGAAACAGATCCACATCATCGACACCGTGCCTTTGACCTCCGTTGGCAAAATCTACAAGCCCAGTCTGCGTTGCGAAGCGGCCAGATTGCATGTGGCCGACCTCGTTCACAATGCATTGGGGCTTCCAAAGGCTGTCGTCGAGGTTGTGGACGGTGGCGCGCGTGGCATGCGGGTGACTGTGACTCTTGCTGCGGACGATCGACCATCTGCTCCTGCTGTCGAGAAGGCACTGGCTGCCTATTTGTTCGAAGCCAAAGTGCAATAGGCCCAGGCGGGCAGCCGATCGCAGTTTCATCCCGACGCTGGCTGCCCTTTGGCACGCGATCCATGGCTCCTGTATTCTGTCGGCGACTGATCATAGACGCGCTGGAACTCTCGATAAAAATTTGACCGCGACAGGAATCCGGATCTCTCCGCAATGTTTGCCACGCTGTCATTTTCATTCACAAGGAGGTCTGCCGCATAGCCAAGCCGGAAAGTGTTGACGTATTGCGACACATTCATGCCCTTTGCCCGGTTGACTGAGGCGGAGATATTGCGGGCAGGCAGATGCAGGCGCCTGGCGAGGCGTTGAACGGTAAGATTGGGGTCCAGAAAGAGCTGATCATTGCGCATGAGATTGTTCAGTCGGCCGAGAGTCTCGCACTCCGTATCGTCCGCTTTGGAAATCACAGCAGCTTTGCGGCCAGGCTCGGACAGGATTGACGGCAATGTGACCAGAACAGCCAGCAGGAGGGCGATCAGTGGGACCGTTCCATAGGAGATCAGTGCCGCTGCATGGGCGCCCTTGTTCAGCGCGAAATCAAAAGCAATCGCGGTGTCGAGAACCAAGGCAAATGCCAAAAGCCCGATACCGCGCAGCATCCATTTGGACAGGCTGCGAGTCACGTCCAATCGGGCATAGGTCAACACATCGGGACCCTTTCGCCAGAGAAGCAACAGGGCGGTGCCATAGAACAGATAGCTGGCGCCGATGATCCAATCGAGCGGGCGCAAATCCTCGAATAAAAGCCGAAACAGGGCCAGGACGATGATGGGTGCTGCCAGATGACAGGCCATCATCTTGCGCAATGTCGGGGCGCCGACGGTCAGGGCGGCAAACCCCAGATACATCAAGGGACCCAGCAACAGGGGCAGCAAGCGTTGCACAGGTGTCATTATTTCGATTGCATAGCCGAACCGCAACCCGACCAGAAAGGCTTCAACTGCGCAGAAAGCGGCCAGAGCGGAAAATATTGCCGTTGACCGCCTGACGCCCAATTTTAGACGCCACAGCAGTACGGCAATCACGCAGAACAGAAGCGCTGTCAGCAGCGGCAATGGAAATTTGACGAGCGTCGGGTCGTCCATCTGTCCTCTTTCTGTCCTCTTTCTGTCTGGGCCTGTCCTACATCAGGATCAAGGACAGATATAGCCAGCAGGAACTGTTGTTTCAATTTGGTTTGACGCTCAAGTGTGAGGGCATCAACACCAAACCACGGAGACAACGATGAAACGTTTTTTGCTGATTTTTGCTGCAGCACTTGCTGCCAGTATCGTACCGGCGTCCGCTCAGACCTATCAGGCCGGCATGCGCGAGATGGCGATCCCTGCCCCAACAGGCCAACGTGATCTGACGGGCTTTTTGTGGTTTCCGACCGAAGCCAAAGGCCCCATGCGCAATGACTTTGACAGTGCCGTCTGGGTGGCAACGCCCGTCGTCAAGGATGCGCAACCCACCAAGGGGCCATTTCCGCTGGTGGTCCTGTCCCACGGACTGTTCGGCAATGCCTATAATCAGGCATGGCTGGCGGCGGCGATGGCCAGACGAGGCTATGTCGTCGCCGCAATCAATCATCCCGGCACGTCCACGTTTTTGCGCGATCCAATTGAACGCCGTCATCTCTGGGAACGGCCAAAGGATATTTCCCGCGTGATCGATCATGTATTGGCGTCACCGGAATTGTCAGCGCTGGTCGATCCGGACCGGATATTCATGGCAGGTCATTCGCTGGGTGGATTTACCGCAGCCGCTTTGGCTGGTGCGCACTATGATACGGCAGGATTGAAGCGCTTCTGCGACAGGACCCCGAATGAATTGAGCTGCAGACTTCTGGCCGCGTGGGGCGTTGCGCGCGCGCCCGAAGACCGCGCGCGGATGGAGGCCGATCTTTCCGACCCCCGGATCAGGGCCTTCGCGTTGTTCGACCTTGGCGGAACGCAGAGCTTTTCCAGAACCAGCCTGCAGCAGATCAACACGCCCATGCTGGTTTTTGGCGCGCCGCTGATGGATTCAGGCCTGGCACTCGACATCGAATCCCGCGCCCTGATCAAGGCCCTTGCGCCAAAGATCGCGACCTATATCGAGCCCGAAACACTCTCCCATTTCGATTTCCTGGGCCAGTGCAAGCCAGGCGGCTTTGAGATTCTGAAGCGGGAAGAACCGGGGGATGAGATCATCTGCCTGCATGGCGGGGCGCAGCGCGCAGCCAAACAGGACGTGATCATCGCGATCGTCGACGGGTATTTCTCACAACAATAGGACTTTGGGTTGGGAGTAGCACCCGAGCGCACTGTTGCAACGGCCCGAAAATGGCACCTTCGGGCCAAAGCACAGATGCGCATTTGGAAAACCGGGCAGCAAGCGACCTTTCACTGCAATGCAGCTTAACAGGAACGGTCGTAGCCATTCGACCTTATCTCGGCGACATTTCTCGGCAACGCAACACGTGTGATACGATTCAGCCGACGCCAGACTGTCGGCACATATTTAAACCGACCGAAAATGGGGGCGAGATTCACGCTTATATTGGCGACGAAGCGATCATCACCTGGCCGTTTGAGGCAGGCGCCCGGGAAGGCCGCTGTGTGCGTTGTTTCTTTGCGATTCAGGACGTCCTGGATGCCAATGCAGAGGCCTATGAAAACCTGTTTGGCGTCAGGCCCCGGATCCGCGCAAGCCTGCACGGCGGGCCGGTCATCGTCAGCGCGTGCGGCGATACCAAGAGATCCATCGTTTATTATGGAGACACGATGAACACGTCCGCACGGCTCGAAGGCGAAGCCAAGCGCCTGGAAAAGGATCTGGTCATATCCGCCGACCTGTTGCAGGCCATTCAAATGCCATCTGAAATTACCGTCGGAAATCCCTGTGAAGTGACATTGCGCGGCCACGATAGCCCGACCGCGCTGTTTGCCCTGTCAAGAAGAAGTTCAATGCCAGGAACCAACGCGCAATCTGCGGAAGAATGATCTGAAGGATTGCGCACGATCACGAAGCCGTGAACAGGCTTTATCAAGCCCTGCCTCAACCCTACTTCGTGATCGTGTGCGAACGCGCTATAATACCAATGAGCCGAGATTTTGCTGTTTGTCGCTGCGCCGTTTTACGACCCGGACCGTTGTATCGGCGAACAACCAATCGCCAATTTGGGGAAAGCCAAATGACAGATTTCATCATCACCCGCCGCACTCTCCTCACCGCTGCTGGTACTGTCGTGGCGACGGGGATGTCCGCCCTGCCCGCCCGCGCTCAGGGGCTTGCCGCGACACCCACGATGCGAGGCGGGCGCAACAATTACCGCCCTGGAGCACCGATCGTCGATCGGATTGGCAGCGGCGGTTTCTGGATGATGGGCACAGTGCGCCGCGCCGGCGATGGCGCGCCGCTGGCAGGGCAACGCATTCAGGTCTGGGCACATACGACCGAGGGGCACGAACGCGACCCGCACAGCCACGGCGCCACGCTCACGGACGCCAACGGGGTGTTTCGCCTGGAGATGCCGCAGATCGTTCCCGCCTTCGGCCAACCCCATGGCCACCTCGCCTATGACGATGATGATTTTGAAACCGTCTTCCTGCGTCCCGTCATGGCACGTGCAAGCGACACCAGCCTCAACGCGGACTTCGTGCTGCAGCCGGCCTGACTGCGGTGGATCTCAAACGGCCCTCCCGGACCCGTCAAACCCTCGTCTGGGCCGCGCTTGCGACGGCCGTTGCCGTGCCGATCGCCGCTGCGGCGGCAAGCCCGCTGCTCGCATGGCGTGATTCCGCCTATATAGCGGCCGGGTTTGCAGGCATTATCGCACTTTCGCTTCTGCTGGTTCAACCGCTTTTGGCGGGTGGCCACCTGCCCGACCTTTCGGCTCAGCGCGGGCGGCGGGCCCATCGCTGGATCGGCAGCCTTCTGGTCGGGATGGTTATCATCCATGTTGCAGGCCTTTGGATCACCAGCCCGCCTGACGTTATCGACGCTTTGCTCTTTGCATCACCCACGCCGTTCTCAGCCTGGGGCGTCATCGCCATGTGGGCCCTCTTCACCACAGCGCTTCTGGCTGCATTGCGTCGGCGTTTGCCGCTGCGTCCGCTTGCCTGGCGTCGCGCCCATACGGCCCTCGCGGCGGTGATCGTCGTGGGAAGCATTGTCCATGCGCTGCTAATTGAGGGAACGATGGAAACGCTGTCGAAAGCGGCACTTTGCGCGCTGGTCCTTGCGGCGACCGTGAAGGTGGTGGTTGACCTCAGCACCCGGGCGAACCGTAAGCGCTCATTTTGAACCTACCATCCAGGCCCGCAGTGATTAACCGGCAGAGCGGTCAAGAGTGAAAATTCCGGCAATCAGTCAGTTGAAGCCCCACCTGCAGTGCCAATCAGCGGTTTTTACATTTGCAGTGACTGCGTCCTGTGTTAGGCCAAATCTGAACAGCGAGAGCCATCATGTCGGAAATCCTTGCGCTTGCAGGCGCCAATCTTGTTTCGCCGATCATCCTGTCATTTGCGTTGGGCCTGGCTGCAGCACTGGCGCGATCCGATTTGTCGATCCCCGAGGCCGTCGCCAAGGGCATGTCGATCTATCTGCTGTTTGCCATTGGCTTCAAGGGCGGCGCTTCGGTCGCGGCGCATGGCCTCGACGCCACATTGTTGATGGCCGTTGGCGCCGGGATTATTCTTTCATTCGGTTTGCCACTTCTTGCCTTCGCCATGCTGAAAATACTGACCGGATTCTCCCGGCTGGATGCCGCTGCAGTGGCTGCACACTACGGGTCGATCAGCATTGTAACCTTTGTCGCCGCAACGTCTGTACTTGAAGGCAAGGCCATCGATGCAGAGGGCTACATGGTCGCCGTCGCCGCTGCGATGGAGGCACCGGCCATCCTTTCCGCCCTGTGGCTGGTCGCACGCAATGGCACGGGACGCGCCATGGAACCTGGACTGATGCGGGAGATATTGCTCAACGGCTCCATCGTGTTGCTTGTCGGCAGCTTTGTCATCGGAATGGTGACTGGCGAGAAGGGGTTGGCCGAGATATCCTCATTCATTGTATCGCCCTTCAAGGGCGTGTTGTGCCTGTTTCTGCTGGACATGGGGTTGGTCGCCGGACGCGGATTGCGCCAGTCGAAAGAGGTTCTGGGACTGGGTGCGGTGGCGTTTGGGATCCTGATGCCCCTAGCGGGCGCATCGATTGGTCTGGCGATGGGTGTGATCATCGGCCTGTCCACGGGCGGTGTGGTGCTGTTGATGGTGCTGGCCGCTTCTGCATCCTATATCGCAGTGCCTGCGGCGATGCGGGTGGCATTGCCGGAGGCGAACCCGGCGATATATCTGACACTGTCCCTGGGTGTGACATTCCCCTTCAATCTTACCCTCGGAATCCCCTTGTATGTGGCACTGGCCACGCTGACGGTCGGAGGCTGACATGCAGACGCATACCGCAAAACGCATCGAGATCGTGATTGAAAAGCCGCTGGAGGGGCGTCTGACAGATGCGCTCACCAAAGCCGGTGTGACAGGCTATACCGTGGTGCCGGTGCGCGGCGGATCGGGCCGCTCGGGACCCTGGACGCGCGAGGGCCAGGTCGGCCGCGCGGGAATGGTCATGGTGATTTGCCTGATCAAGCCGGAACGGCTGGATGCGCTTCTGGAAGCCGCCTTTGCGGTGGTCGAGCGACACATCGGTATTGTGTCAGTCTCCGACGCACTGGTGTTGCGGGCAGACAGGTTCTGACGTTCGTTGGCGATGGCGGGCGGCCTGTCCTATCTGACCGCAACACAATCACGATCCACCACCTTCCTGTCGTCATTGCCGCAATGGCAAATCCCTCGGTTGCCTAGGCGCCAGGCGCGCCTGAATGGTCCAGCAGGAATTCAAACCTTGGATCACTGCGCGCGACAGAGACGTTTTGGATATGCGGCGTCACGATCCCCTCCTGCACGAAGGGGTCTTCCGCCACCCGCATTTCAATCGTCTGGCGATCGACTTTGTGGGCAAGGATGACACCGCCACCCTGTGGCTTCAGGCCGCCGACCACAAGGAAGAGCCCGTCTTCCAATCCCGCCGTGATCCATCTGTTGTGGGCTTCCATAAATTCTCTTGCTTTGGTCTTGAGTTCAGTCAGCGTGAGTGTGATGATGTACATCAGGAATTCCTCTGGGTTGGTTTGATAACAGCCTCCGAAACAGCGTCCAGCCAGGCGAGCATCTGGTCAACCTCGGCCTCCAGAAACTGTTCGTCGGGATAGACATTTGCCAAAGTTGCGACGCCCTGACTGCGTGCCAGAATATGCATTGCAAGCCTGTCGGCGTCTTTGGTCCGGCCCATCTCCATGAATCTTTGACGCAACCAAATGCGAAACAGGTCGAAGAGATGTCTGGCGCTTTCTTCACCGGGATGACCAAGCTTGGAAAGCTCTGTAAAAAGCGTTCCGACCGGACATCCGTGGGCGCGGATTTTCTTTCTGTTCGTCAACAGGATATGGATAAAGTTCGCGACACATTGTTTGGCAGGCTGACCCTCTTTGATCCACCCCTCAAGCATCTGGTGACGGTCTTTCAGCCGACGCTCCACCACTGCATTCAAGATCTCGTCCTTTGATTTGAAATGGTAGTAAAAGTTGCCCCGCGATATGCCGACGACCTCGGCCACATCAGCAAATGATGTCATATCAAAACCACGCTCATAGAAAAGCCGGTCAGCGGCTGCAATGATTTTCTCTTTTGTTGCCGATGCGGCCATGGTGTCGTTTCCCACTCGATTCAGGCGGCAGATTCCAGTGTTTTGCAAGCGGCTGGATAATCCGCATATGCCGTTGCCCCACCACAAAGGACTCTCGCACCAATCCGATCGAGCGCGGGTTTCTTGCAGCAACGGCGCACCGGATCGGGAATCGCCGAGAATGGGCTTGCGCCAGTCTGAACCTGCGGCCTGCGGCAATCGACCTGTATCAATGGTCTGGTCATGACGGTCTCGGGACTATGCAGAAGACAGGCATGATCACAAGCTGCAACGGCTGACATGCCATGCGCGACGCGTGACTGAGGGTCCGTCATAACAGTTCTGCGGTGACAACCACAAACCGCCACGGAAGCGGGCAACGCCGGAATGACAACGACAAGATTCCCATGCTGATGTTCCATTCTCCAAATTAGGTCATTTGTCCTAATAAAATTAGGACAAATGACCTAATGTGTCAAATCAGAAAATTCTGCTCGTGAAAAGTGAGCGACGCTGTTGCCCCGCTGTTGAAGCAATTGATTGGTGTTCGCCGAAAAACCGGGATTCACAGCGGTTGTTTCCCAATGAGGATCACCTGCCGGTGGTAAATCGTTTCGGTCAGCCCCTTCGATCTACCAGTGGCACAGTGCTTGTTTGCCAAACTTCACGGCTGCGAGAGCCAACCTCGGCCTTGGTACCGCATGCTCTGACATGGTGCGGAAGGCGAGCAAGGGCAACAGGGACACCTCACCGGTTTCCGCCCTCAATTGGGTCTATGGCCGAGACACCCTTACCGGGCTGAAAGGGCTGCAATCGGGATGGTGATCATTTCCGGGAAGGCAATCAGCAGCGCTATGACGAGGATGTTGATCACGACGAATGGCAAGGCAGCCTTGTAGATATCACCGAAGCTTGTATCGGCCGGCGCCGCACCTTTCATGATGACCAGAAGAAGCCCCAGAGGCGGCGTCATCAGCGCCGTTTCCAGATTGATCAGCATCAGGATGGCAAACCAGATCGGATTGTATCCAAGAGAATTGATAATGGGCAGGAAGAAGGGGAATGTGATCAGCATGATCGCAATCTGGTCCATGAAACAGCCGAGGACCAGGACCACCAGCATCATGGAGACGATCACCAGGGTCGGCTGGACATCCCAGGAGAAGACGGCGCCCAACAGACCGGTCGTCGCGCCCGAATAGGCCAGGATCTGGCTGAAACCCAAAGCGCCCGCAAGGATCGCGAACATCATGATGCTGATCCGCATGGTATCCATGAGAGAATCAATCATCATGCGCACGGAGAGCCGTCTGTAGAGCGCTGCGAGCAAAAACGAGCTGAGCGCACCCATCGCAGCCGCTTCAGTCGGCGTGGCGATGCCCAGGATGATAAGACCGGTGACCGAGAAGATGATGATGCCGAGCGGCAGCAGGTTTCTGGCCATGGCCGAGAGCGCCTCTGACCAGGTGGACAATGTTTCGCTTCCGGCCGGTGCTGCCTTGCTATCGGCCATGCTGCGAACAACGATATAGAGCACGTAGCCGGCCGCCATCATCAAACCCGGGATGATCGCGGCAATCAGGATTTTGGCGATTGAAAGTTTCGCAATGGAGGCCAGAACCACGGCAATGGCGCTGGGCGGGATCATCATCGCCAATCCGCCGGCAGCCATGATCGGCCCCATGCTCAGGTCGCGACTGTATCCGCGCTGCTCCATTTGCGGCAGCAGCAATTTACCCAGCAAAGCGGTGTTCGCCATGGTCGAACCGGACAGGGCGGAGAACACGCTGCCTGATGCCATGGTCAGAAGGGAAAGCCTGCCCGGCAAGCGGCCAAGCAATTTGTCGAGAGCCTCTATGGCCTGCTTGCCGATATTCGAATGCCACAGCACCGTGCCCATCAGGATGAAAAGCGGTATGGGCACCAGGGCGAAGGAACTGACCGAACTGATCATGCTGATGATTTGTTGCTGGAAGGCGTTTCCACCGCCTTGCAATAGAAAGACGCCGACAGAGGTGACGAGCAGAAATGCGAATGCAATCGGCATTCCGATCATCATCAGGATGAGCAAACCGCCGAGTATGGCGCAGAATGTGAAAAGCCATTCCATCCGTTATTGCCTGACTTTCATGCGACCGGACCGGAGGTTGTCGACGGTCCGTATCGTGCCGGGAAGAGCGTTTCGCGCAAATAGGTCAGAGATGTCAGCAAAAGGCCGAAAGAGACGACTGCCGGCAGAATATACCGTGGAATGGGGTGAATGCCGATGGTCTTCACATTCATCGCATAGTCCTGCAAGGCAAGTTTGCTTGCCCACCATGCAAGAAAGGCCAGGAGGCATGCACAGATGAATGCGATGAACCGTGCGAGTGGTTTTTTCAAATTTGCCGGAAGCGTTTCCGTTACCAGTTCCACCGCCACATGACCCTTTTCCCGGGCCAGCCATGGCATTCCGAGGAAAAGGATTCCCAAAAGCGCATGTTCACTGAATTCCAGTGACCAGGTCAGTGAATGTCCAATTGTCGAGCGCAGGATCACGTCAGCGCCCACGCTGAACATGATGAGCACCAGCAATGCAGCGGAGACGGCGGCAAGAACATCAAGCAGGCGGTCAAAAAGAAACATGATTTCAGCCGAAATGAGAGGCGGCGGCGCCCAAAAGGCGACGCCGCACAGGATCTATTTGGAAGCGAGGTCTTTCAGAGCCGCTCCACCCTCAGGGTCCTTGGCAAGATAGGCTTCCCATCCAACCCTTTGGACCAGTTCCTGGAACTTGGCCGATTCTTCAGGCGACAGCGTGATGAATTCCATGCCAGCCTCTTTGAGAGCAGCATCCTCTGCTGCCAGTGACGCCGCATTGAACTCCTCAACGGCCGCCTCATAGATCGGCCCGATGCGCTCCAGTTCCGCCCGCACCTCGTCCGACAGCCCATCCCATTTGGCGCCATTGACCAGGATCGGTGCGTTGAGCGAATAGAAGGGCTCATCGAGGACGTATTTCGTCACCTCGTGCAGGCCCGGATGCATGATGCCGGTGTAGGTTGCCCCGAAGCCATCGACCACACCGCGTTCCAATGCAGCATAGGTATCGGCAAAGGGGATCGATACAGGCGTGCCGCCCAGAGCAGCTGTCACATCTGCCGTGGTTTGAGAGACGCGGATCTTCATTCCACTCAGATCGGCCTTTTCAACCGGCTCCTTGAGGTAAAAGCGGAATGCCGTCCCGGGCTGTCCGCCGCCGTTGGCGATATATTCCACATTGGCTTTCTGGCGATGAACGCCATGCATGAATTCAAACAGGCCGCTGGCGCGCATCTCGGCGCCATTCTGGGTGGTATAAAGCAGCGCGAAGGTCTCCGGAACGGTTCCGGCATAATAGGGAACAGCAGCCATCATGATATCGATGATACCATTCTTGAGGCCATCGAACTGCTGCTGCGAAGGAATAACCTCCGGGCCGCCCAGAATATTCACCTGAATCTTGCCGTCAGTTTCGCGTTCGACAACTTCCTTGAGAATCTGCACCGGTTTTGACAACGGGCTCTGCGGCTCAAACGGGGTGACCGTTTTCAAAACAACGGCTTCCTGTGCCATGGCAGGAACAGCTGCCCCCGCCAGAAGCAGCGCCGCAACGGATGCAATGACGCCTCTGCGCGAGATTTTTGTCAGGCTTTGTAGCGTTTTCATGAATATCCTCCCTGGGATTTATGTGTGGATTAATACTTCAGATGCTTCAGTCGGGCAGCTCGAACATGGCGTGGGCTTCGGCTGGCGTGGCGATTTCACGACCAATGCTTTCGACAAGCTTGCGGGCAGCAGCAACGAGTTCGTGGTTACGATGAGCGGCATTGCCGTTCGGAAGATAGATATTGTCTTCAAAGCCCACCCGGACCGTGTCGCAACCCATCGCAATGCCGAGTGCGGCCATGGTGAATTGCGCCTTGCCTGCTCCAAGCACACCCCATTTTGCATTGGGGAACAGACGCTGCTGCTCATCAACCGAGTAGACCAGCGCGCGGGCCGTCGGAGGCGTGTTTCCGATACCGCCGCCGTGGAGCAGCCAGAGATTGCTGGCATTGCGGTCGATGATGCCTTCGTCGGCCAGCCGCGACAGCCGGTGGACAACATTGACTTCAGTCAGTTCAAATTCGACCGTGGAGCCCGATTTGTAGACATGCGGCAGGGTGGAACGCAGAAAATTGGGTGAATTGATATAGGGTGTTTCGCCGGGATAACCGCCCTCGGGATGCCAGAAGTCCATGGATCCCGCGGCAATGCCGTAAAGGTCCGGCTTGGGATCTATGTTGAGGAGCGCCAGGCGTTCTTCATCGGAGGGCCATATCTGTTCACCGGTTTTTGGATCACGGCGCACGCCGATACCATTGGTCGTTTGCACCAGCAGATTGGTCTCGGCCCGAATGCGCCGGATGATGTCCTCGTAAATCGCCAGATCGCCCGTATTGCGCCCTTCGGCATCACGGGCATGGACATGGATGATGGCCGCCCCTTCTTTTGCACAAAGCGCCGCATCCTCTGCGATCTCCGCAGGTGTGATCGGAACCTTCGCGCCGTCGCGATCCTTCTGCATCCCACCGTTTACGGCGACCACAATTGCAACTTTACCCACTGATCTCTCCTTCATAGTTCTTGACCACAACATAATACGGAAATATTATATGTAAACACCATTTTTATCGACCAAATGGGATTATTGGAGCGCTCAGATGGAAGACATCGCTGCCAAGGGAGCAGACACGCAGGCCGCCATCGCAGCAGAGACGATCTCGACAATGATCCTTTCAGGCGATTTGAAGGGCGGCGAGCGGCTGAAAATCCGTGACCTGGTCAAACAGACCGGAATCGGTGCCACGCCGCTGCGCGAAGGTGTCTCGCGACTGATCGATCGCGGCTTCGTGAAAGCCTTGGATCGCAGGGGGTTCCGCGTGACGGAGACCTCCGCAAAGGATCTCGAAGACATCATGCGCACGCGATTGCCACTGGAATCGGAAGCGTTGCGGTTGGCGATTGAAAAAGGTGACGACCAGTGGGAGGCGCAGATTGTTTCCACCTTGCACCGCCTGGTCAACTTCATGAATTGGGCACCCCATGACCCACGGGAAGCCGCACTCGGATTCGATGCGGTTCACAAGGCCTTTCACACGGCACTGATCTCGGCCTGCGGTTCAGAGCGCATGCTGGCCTTTCTCGACATGCTCTACGACCAGGGCTTTCGATATCGCCATCTGATGCTGACCCACCATGATCCACGACAGCGACTGCAGGGCGCGCAACGCATCGAGGAACACAATGTGCTGGCCGAACTGGCGATCAAGAGAAAACCTCGCGAAGCGGTGGAGGCGCTTCAACGTCACTTGAGTACCTTTTCCGGCGATGTCTTCAAAAACAAGTCCTGAATGCCCTCAGTGGCCGGTCACAAGGGGGTAACGTTCCAACGAACATCATGGCCAATTGCGCCAATCGGCACCTGTGGACGGGCGAAGACTTTGCCAATGCCACCCCCTTGCCTATAATGAACTTCATTCATTATATTTCTTTATCTCAATCATCACTTGAAATATAAGAGGGAGGCTGAGGTGCCGCCTTGACCCTCCTGTGGAAATAGCTTCAGTCCACGGACAGTTCCTGAGAGACGTTCTGCGGCTCAGATATTTACGCGCATACAAAACAATGAGTTACACCCACCTGCCTCATTCAACGGCAAGCCTCATCAACACCGTGGAGAACGAATGACCAGTGTAACACCACGCAGACCGGTTTCGCGACTGTCACGAGAGCGGCGCATTGCCGACATCATGGCGGCGGGGCGCGAGGTCTTTCGGGAAAAAGGCTATGAAGATGCACCGCTGTCAGACATCGCCGAGAAAGCCAATGTCGTAGAAGGCAGCATTTATCGCTACTTCGATAACAAACGCGATCTTCTCGTCAAGGTCATCGAGGTTTGGTATGAAGGCATGTTGGCCGACTATCAGGAACAGCTGTCGGGCATTCGCGGCACACGCAACCGACTGCGCTACATGATCTGGCGACACCTCAAAACCATCCACGACGAACCAGCACTGTGCAATCTGATGTTCCAGTTCCTGCGATCCGGCAAGGATTACAGCAAAACCGGGGTGTTTAACCTCAACAGGAATTATACCCGCCAAACCCTGGATATCATCAGTGAAGGGGTTCGGAAGGGCGAACTACGGGGCGATGTTTCGTTGCGGCTGGTGCGCGACATGATTTACGGCTGCGTGGAACATACCACATGGGCCTATCTGCGCGGTGAAGCCGATTTCGATGTTGAAAAAACAGCCGACGATGTCGTCGAACTGGTGCTCAGTGGGCTTCAGGTGCGCTATACCGGCAGTCCGACAGGGCCGGACATTGCCACCAGACTGGAAAATGCCGTGGAGAAGCTGGAAGCGATGACCGAAAAACCATAGCAGGAAAAGCGGTCAGTCCCCGGTTTTGAAATAGTCCGGCTTTCCGGTCGTCCAGGTCTCGCCCCAGAGCTGCCCGCCACCGTCGACGGTCAGCAACTCGCCGGTAATGAACCTGCCGGACGGGCCGCCCAGATACATGCACGCTTCGGCTATGTCCCAGGTGTTACCCGCCTGCATCATGGGGTTGGATTGAGGATAGGCGGCGCGCGCTTCAGGCGTATAGACCTTCCAACCTTCCGTTTCGATGGCGCCCGGCGCAATACAATTGACGCGGATGCCAAGCGGCGCCCATTCGACGGCCACACTTCGGGTCAGCCCGATGACGCCGGAGCGCGCAGCGATCGTATGCGCAACGCCATGCAGTCCGTGGTTGGTTACAACGACGATGTTGACGATACTGCCCGGCTTGCCTGTGTCGCGCCACTTGCGCGCGGCAGACTGCATCATGAACCAGGTGCCATTGAGATTGGTGTTGACGACCGCGTTCCACCCTTTGACCGAGAAATCGATCGCGGCCTGCGGGAACTGCCCCCCGGCGCTATTGACGAGAATGTCGACAGGGCCATGCTCATGCCAAAGCGTTTCAAAAAAGCTCTCTACGGCTTCAGCATCGCGGATATCGACGCGCGCCCCATGACAATCCAGCCCTTTCTCGCGCATGGCGGCCACAAGCACATCAATTTTTTCCTGACTGCGACCTGATATGACAACCCTGGCGCCAAGCCTTCCAAAAAGCCAGGCTGTGGCGCGGCCGATGCCGCCTGCCCCGCCGGAAATGAGCACGGTTTTCCCCTGCAACGCTCCATCCGCATAGACGGTCGGGCAGGAAGCAAGGTCGGCGTCAGAGAGGCCGAATTTTTCTTTGTCGTCTGCGCTCATGTGTCCATGTCTTTCAACAGTTCGCCCGCGATAATCATCTTGCGCACTTCGGTGGTTCCTGCACCAATTTCCAAAAGCTTGATCGAGCGGAAGAGCCGGTTGATCTCCGATTCCCAGATATAACCATAGCCTCCGTGAACCTGAACAGCCAGATCAAGCACCTTGTGGACGGCTTCCGCCGTGAACATGACTGACGCGGCTGTCAATTTGTGGATGTCGCCGCGTCCGCCGCCGCCAACCTCCAAAGGTGCGGCTGCGGCCAGAACCTTGTAGGTCAGTGCGCGCATGGCCTCGACCTCCACATACATATCCGCCAACATGGACTGAACCATCTGGAACGAGCCTATCGGCTTGCCAAATTGCTTGCGCATCTTGGCATATTCTACAGACAGTTCGAGCGCCCGCTCTGCAATACCCAGACAAATCGGCGAAATCATCGCCCGCTCGAGATCAAGGCCGCTCATGACAATCGAGACGCCGCGATTTTCCTCGCCCACCAGATTTTCCACCGGGACCCGGCAATCCTCGAAGACCAGTTCAGCCGTCTGGCTGCCGCGGTATCCCATCTTGATGAGCTTCTGAGCCACTTTGAAACCCGGCATGTCCTTTTCCACGATAAAGGCGGATACACCACGGGAGCCTTTTTCCTTGTCGGTTTTCGCATAGACAAGGATGACGTCCGCTATCGGGCCGTTTGTAATGTATATCTTCGAACCGTTGAGCACATAATGGTCGCCTTCGCGGCGCGCGGTGGTCCGCATGGAGCCGATGGCATCCGAACCTGCACCCGGCTCGGTCAACGCCAAGGCACCCACTTTTTTGCCGGAACACATATCCGGAAGATATTTTCTGCGCTGTGCGTCATTGCCGTTTCGGTAAATGTTGTTGAGGCAAAGATTGTCATGAGCGACCCAGGACAGAGCCATCGCATGATTCCACCTTGCCATGGCTTGCCCGACAAGACCGGCAGCCACAAGATCCAGCC
>TARA_R110000751_G_scaffold168699_3_pt1 | contig 34488 bp, 28 predicted proteins | sample TARA_R110000751 | Tara Oceans TARA_R110000751 (sample SAMEA4398001) | marine metagenome | biome: Polar Biome; feature: [MES] marine water layer (ENVO:01000295) within the mesopelagic zone...; material: water (ENVO:00002006), including particulate matter (ENVO:01000060) such... | reverse complement strand
TTCTTACTTCAGAAAAAAGGTTGAAAGCCATTGCTAAAGATGTAGTCGAGCATTTCAACACCAGAGGGTATAAAGGAAAAGCCATGTATGTGGCTATGGATAAAGTGACTGCTGTTAGAATGTATGATTACATTACAGATGCTTGGACAGTTTATTTAGAAGAACAGCAAAAACTAATTTCTAAAATTACAGACGAACAGGAAAAACTCAAGAAACAACGAGAATGGGAATGGTCTAAAGAAACGGAACTTGGTGTTGTAGTGAGTCATGAACAAAATGAAATAGAGAAGTTTGAGTCTTGGGGTCTGGACATAGAACCTCACCGTCTTAAAATGAATACTTCAGACTTGGAAAAAGACTTTAAAAATGAAGATCATCCATTTAGGTTTGCTATTGTTTGTGCCATGTGGATAACAGGTTTTGATGTAAAGAGTTTATCTACTATGTATATTGATAAGCCTTTAAAATCACATACACTCATGCAAACTATTGCAAGAGCAAATCGTGTGCATAAAGACAAGAACAATGGGCTTATTGTAGACTATATAGAGACCTATAAAGCACTTTTGGAGGCGTTGGCCATCTATGGTGATTCTGATAGTAAAGGCGGTGACTTAGGAGGTGTTGATGCTCCCGTAAAACCACTAGAAGAATTAGTCGAAGACTTAGAAGAAACCGTAAAAGCAACGGAATATTTCTTAGAAGATGAATGTAAATTTAGTTTGTCAAAAATTATTGATGCTCAAGACACACTACATAAAATAAAATACATCCAAGAAGGCTATAATGCCATATGCAATACCGATGAAACCAAGGCTAAATTTGGAGTGCTAGCCAGGGAACTATTTAAGAAGTACAAGGCTTTAATGCCAGATCAATCTATCTATGAGTTTCAGGCACAAAGAGATGCTGTTAATGCATTGTACACCATGATTAATGCGAAAATAGAGGAAGCTGATATTACGCACATTGTAAAACAAGTGCAGGACGTCGTCAATAATTCTATTGAAACATTCAACTTAGAGTTAGAGAAGATAGAAGGCTATGGACAGAAGATTGATATTAGTAGTCTTGATTTCAAAAAGATTGAAGAGGAGTTCTTAAAAGTTAAAGAGAATCAAAATGTGGCGGTGCAGTCTTTAAAAGATAAAGTTGCTAAAAAACTTAACAAATTACTAGACCAGAACCCATTACGTATAGATTTCTATGAACGTTATCAGCAAATCATAGACGACTATAATCGAGGGAAGGAATACAGAACTATCAAAGAAATTTTTGATGAACTAGTACTCTTATTAGGAGACTTGTCAGAGGAAGGTAAAAGAGCTCAAAAAGAAGGTCTTGAAGAAGATGAATTGACGGTTTTTGATATGCTTACCAGTAACAAGAAAATTTCCGATAAGGAAAAGGCTGAAGTAAAAGAAGCTGCCAGAGAACTTTTGGAACGATTAAAGGAAAATGAATTCAAAATTGACCGATGGGTCGAAAAGTCACAAACCTCCTCGGCAGTTAGAAAAGTAATAGAGGATTATTTATTTTCGAAATTACCATCCCCATCCTATGATACGGATATTTCAATAAGGGCAGATATGTTATTTAATGATTTTGTAGCTAGGTATGCTAATTATAGAGAGTTGGCTGCTTAAAAAAATGATCCTGAAAAGTAATGAATAACATACAACGGCATACACGGTATGTCGTGAATAATTAAAATTAACTAAATGGAGTTACCAAAATATCACGAAACATTTGTATCAGTTTTAGAAACATTAAATTCATTTGAATCGTTAAGTAGCCGAGAATTAGCCTCCCGAGTACGTGATAAATACTATTCCAATTTACCTAAAGAATTACTGGATAAAAAAACAAGTTCTGGTGCAAATGTGTTGCTAGATAGAATACTTTGGGGAAAGTCTTATCTTAAAATGGCAAGGTTTTTATCTTATCCGAAAAGAGGCTTTGTACAAATTACCAATAAAGGAAAACAAATCTTAGAAAGAGGTAATTTAACTTTAAGTGAACTTCAAAATGACCCTGACTTTATAAGCCACAGAGAGTCTGTTAAAACTAAAAAAGACAATGAAGTAGAAATTGAAAATATTGATGCAGAAAATGCTTCTCCTCAAGATTTAATCGATTCTGGATTTTCAACTATTGAAGCTGAAGTAAAGACTGAACTACTCGAAAAGCTAAAGGAAATTGATCCCTATTATTTTGAGAAAGTAATCCTTATTCTTTTAAGGAAAATGGGATATGGGGATTTCATAGAAACTTCAAAATCAAATGATGGCGGTATTGATGGTATTATAAATCAAGACAAGCTCGGATTAGAAAAAATATATACTCAAGCAAAACGATATAATGAAAATAAAGTGCGTGAAAAAGATATAAGAAACTTTATCGGGGCAATGAGTGGTGATACAAGTAAAGGAGTTTTTATTACTACATCGACATTTGACGATTCAGCTATAAAAAAAGCCAGAGAAGCACACCACTCAATTATTTTAATTGATGGAGCTAAATTAGTCGACTTAATGCATGATTACAATGTTGGTGTTCAAGTTAAAACTACTTATGAAGTAAAAGAACTCGATGGTGACTTTTTTGAAGGAGAATAACTATTCACAGCAATTTGAATAGTTCACTGCGTTTGAAATTCCTTTATCAGAAGCTCAATCGAAATGAAGAGCAACAGACCGTTGAAGCAAAACATCAACGGCTCGTTGTTTAACTAGTGGCTATCTTAAGAAACCTTCTTTAAATACAATAGTAATCAGCGATGTAACCTCAGGTTAATCTCGAGAACCTTTAATTTAATAGCCTTTATAACTAAGTCTTGTATAGCATCTCAAAAACCTAAGGTTATTGTGTTACAAGCTAAGGTTATTATGTTTTAAACATGATTTAAGAGAAAAAAAAGGGTAGTTAACCTGAGGTTAAACTTGAAGTTAACCTTAGGTTATTATGTTTTAAGCATGATTTAAGAAAAAAAAGGGTGATTAACCTGAGGTTGGGTGTTTAATGTAATACTAAAATTAGCAGTAACACCATGTTGAAGCTAAACATCAACGGCTCGTTGTTAATTAGTTGTTTTCTTAGAAAAACTTGTTTAAATACAATAGTAATCAGCGATGTAACCACTGGTTGGGTGTTTAATAGCCTATTAAAATAGTCCTGTTAAATAAAGAGCAACATACTGTTATATCAAAACAACAGCTCGTGGTTAATTAGTGATTCAACTCAAGTTGAGATAGTAGTATTTAAAATACACGAGTAAGCAGTACTACAACCACTGGTTGGGTGTTTAACAGATCATTAAAAGAAGATAGCAACAAGGTGTTACCCGCTATTAACTAGCCGTTGCGGTTTAATTGAGGAGTACTTCGTTAAATGTGCGAGTAATTAGTAATACAACGCCTTGTTGGATGTTTAACAGCCTGTTAAAGACTCTATCTAAATTAAGAGTAACACACTGTTAAAGCAAAAAAACAACAACTCGCTGTTTAGCTAGTGGTTATCTTAGGAAACCTTGTTTAAATACTATAGTTATCAGCGATGTAACCTGAAGTTAATCGCGAGAACCCTTTATTTATAAACCTTTATAACTAACTAAGTCTTGTTAGTATGTCAATAACCTTAGGTTATTGTGTATCAACCTTAGGTTATTATGTTTTAAGCAGGATTTAAGAGAAAAAAAGGGTAGTTAACCTGAGGTTCAATTACTAGTTTTATTAGTTTTCTCGCTATTCTAGTAATGAGTATATGGTAACCAATGGTTGCAACCTGTGATTGGGAGTAATATATTACCATAGTGCTGTTGATGTGTTGACAATGATGCTGAATAGCTGTTTAGGCTAGTATTCGTGTGTAGTTGAGTGATCAACAGTTATATCAACGCAAAATTCTCCAGTTGATATATCTGAAGAATAATTTACGCTTAATGTGATGCTTTATCAACCTGTGTCGTCCATCTGTTGAATGTCTGTTGACGGGTTTTTGCAAGTAGGAATAGGGTTTTTATTAATTGTCAACACATCAACAATATAATCTACTCTTGCAAAAGTGAAGAATCTACCCTTTGATTTCTCAGTTGCTGTAAAAGTTTGATCTACAACACTTATATGATGGTATTTTGAATAACTACTATTTCTAGCTTTTAACTCAAACTCTTTCCTGAGAATTTCGCTCACTCTAGAACTAGTTACTTCTCGATAACCATTATAGATTAAGATGTCCACAATATCTTTAGCAGAGTATTGTAGTTCATCTACCTCATGCATTTCAAATAATTCTGTAATAACAAAGTGAATCTCGTCATAGAGCGTACTTCTAGAGCCTTTAATTAATACTTCAAGCGCCTTAGTATGTAATTGCTCTTTTGTAAACCACATTCTAGTTACTTTAGGATTTGCAATTTTTCTAGAACTTAAAAAATGAGTGAAAGCAGGAAGTTCTTGTTTTAATTCCTCTAACATATTAGGGTTGCCGTAATTATTACGATTGCCATTTCCCTTTGACTTAACTACATTGTCTGAGATACTAAGGGGTTTTACCTTTCTTATCCAGAATCTCATCTCTTGATCATCAGTTTTTATAAAACCTTCTTCATCGTTAGCATTTAAGATTAGTTTACCGAAGTACATTTTTTCGTTTTTATCCTTTCCTTTAGCTTCTGACTTAATAGACTTTGCTGTTGCTAGTTGTTTTAGCTTTTCTGTATGATGTTTACCGTTGAGCATCACTTCATCAATAGCTATAATCAATTTATTTGCCCAATCTGAATTAAATCTACTATCAAAATCTGCATTAGAATTGATAGTCATGTTCTTTTCAAATATGAGTTTCATCCAGTTTAAAAAACTAGTTTTACCTGTTCCTTTCTCTTTACTCACCAGTGCTAAAACAGGTAAAGTCTGAGCAGGATAACGCCATAAAATTGTAAGGTAATCCAAAGCGAGAATATAATGTTCCTCAAAAATGTGCTTGAGGAACATTTCAGTTTTGTCATGACTGCCCAAGGCTTTTTTATGACTAAGTTTTTCATATTCGTTGTAAAACGAATCAATCACCTCTTTATAATTGTCATGAGAAGGAATTAAACAAAATCCATCATACTTAGGGATTTTCTTTAAAAATTCCTTTCCGTGATCTAACTCTAGTTCTGACCTACTCCAGCTTATGAGTTTTTCTAATTTATCACCGCTGTGCATAGGTTCAACGACTTTTTTATGGTATCGTGTGCCGATTCTTAGATACTTCATTCTAAAATATATAATTGAAAGGTATAACTAAAGCAGGTAATCCCATTGGTGTCCTTTTGTTCAATACGTTCTCCTAGTATCCGATATTTTGGGGAGTGATTAGCATCTCTTTCAATAGCTTCATCAATAGTGTTTTTTACTTGATTCCAATCCTGTATATTTTGTATACGCAGATGATCTCGCAGGTAACAAAATTCGTTTTTCATTTTTTCAAAACAAACCTCTAATGCTCTTTCGTTTTTAACATACAATGGTGCTTTGGCAATGTATACACCTAATTGTTCCATACGATAGAAAATACCATCATATAGGTTGTTGCGCTCATGTCCCATTATCTTTTGTATTTTAAAGATTTCACTTCAGATAATGCTTTGTCTATTGAGGCTGTGTCTATAAGAATGCGGTTGCCTACTTTGTGAGCCAGGATAGTTCCCCGCTTGATGTAGTTTCTCACAGTTAAGGTGCTAACCTTTAATCGCTTGGCAGCTTCATGTACGGTGGTGTGAGGTTCTTTAGAATCTATTGATTCTTTTTGAGAATAATACTCAACAGTAGCATCGTATGCACCCTTATAGGATGCGGATACGATCAAGTCTGTCATACTTGTTTCTAAGTTTATATCTTGTTTTTTCATAGTGGCAATTTCCAACCACAAAGCGATTTTTGAATTATGAAACTTATGTGAAATTCATAAGTGATAGATACTTATAATAATGACAATCAGTACTTTAAAACTTTATTTATATGAAAACTGTATGATTAGCGAATTTCAATATTATCTAGGATACTAATTCATCATTATCTAATAATATCAAGTGGTATTTATTAGATTACTTAGCTGTTTTCTTTTAGTAAAATCATAGTATTTACCATCAGCTTTTTTCCAAATGAAAACATTTTCAATAAAGTCTATATAATTATAATCATGATTAAAATGAATTTTGAAATCACTAAATATCATTCCTACAACTTTATTGGGGACATTGAGACGAGTAGAATCTAAATGGATTTTTTGATTTATTGGAATATTTTCAGAGTTTGCCGTTAGCAAAATCAAGAATTGATCAAACTCTATATCAATCAAACTATTCTTTTCAAACGCCTTATATAATTCTTGAACACTATCTTTAAAGTTGTTTATATATGGACTGTTATCTTTATAAGCCCTAGAAACGCCTTTAGTAAGTAATCTAACATGTAAATTGTTCATCATATCAGATAAGTTTATCCCCAACTCTTTAATCTTATCGCTGTTAATGTTATTTAAATCAAACAATAATCTAGTTAGCGGTTCCCAATCTGGATGTATCTCTTGATTTAATTGATTCATTTGAGCCTCTGAATCATCATTGATTATAAAAGAATAAAAAAAGTGTTTTTCATAATAGACTTCTAAATCTATGAAAAACTCATCTAAATTAACCGCCTCACCATAAGTTATGTGCCAATTAATAAGATATTTTTTTAAGTCCGAAATCAAGTTGCCCAATTCTGTCCCATAAGGCGTTAAAATGTGACCATGCATTCCGATTCCTAATTGCTCCTTTAGTCTGAGAGCTTCAGAATAATCATTCAATAGTAATTCAACAAAAGAATTAGCTAACTGTATATTATTTACGTCAAGTTCTTTAAAATCATCAATAAAATCTTCTGTTCTTTTTTCAAATCTCTTTTCTGTATTTGCTAGTAAACCTTTCACTCTATCTTCAAAATTATCAAAATAATTAGGATATGTAGAAGCTAAGAGTTTTATACTTTCAGTGTAATAATCCAATATATATTGCATGCTTGGTTGTTTAATTTTAATTAAAATAAAAGAGATTAAAAACTAATATCAAAAACAGCATCCACCGCTTCTTTCTTTTCATCACTATCCACTTGATAATAGGAGTTCAATGTTTTCATATCTTTATGACCAGTTATTTTAGAGATTAACTTGTCGCTTTTACCTTCTCGTTTCATCATGGTTATAAAAGTTCTACGAGCCGTATGGCTACTCACCCTTTTATGGAATACCATATCTTCTCTTAAAACTTCTTTTCCTCTAGTGGTTACCTTCTGTACTTTCTGAGTAAATCCTACTATTTCAAACACATCTTTTATATATACATTGTGCTTTTGATTTGCGATCATGGGTAAATGATAATCGTATTTTTCAAGGATATGTAAAGCTACTTTACCAAGAGGAATGGTACGCATTTCCTTTTCAGAACCTTTCTCTTCTTTTAAATGAAAAGTAGTACCTATTATATTTTGCTTTGAAATAAATTTCAACTCTCCGTATCGCATTCCAGTTACCGCAGCAAATACGAATATGTCACGAGTGCGTTCTAAAGATTTCAGTTTGAACTTATGACTCATTAATTTCCCTAACTCTTCCTTATCAAGCACCACTTGATTAGTTATAACTCTTTCTTTCTTCTTGAACTTTTTGAACTCATCATTATAAGTGTACTTCTTATCTAGTACCCAAAAAAGAAATGTCTTTACTAAACCTAAATTACGAGCATAGGTATTATTAATATGCTTCAAATCACCCATACAATAATCGGTGAACTTGCTGTGAAACTTATTATTGATACTTGCAAAACTTAGCTTGTATTTTTTATCTTTTTCAAAATTCTTGAGCATTCTTTTGATATTCTCATACCTCGTGATCGTCGCAGCAGACCAATCTTGATTCATTTTCTTTTCTGTCACAAATTCATCATAAATACCAAAGAAATCTTTAGATCCTGATTCTACTTTTTTGAACTCTTTTTGAAAGAATGATTTCAAACTATTGCTAGTAAAATCCTCTTTAGTCAACTTATGTCTTTCTTCTGCTTTCATAAAAGCCTCAGAATAACGATTCAGTTGCATCCTTAATGAATTTGCCCCTGGAAACTTAGCACGGGCATTTGGTCCCTTAGATTCCTTATTCCAGTATTTAGGTAAGATGGTTTCACCAGTAGAGTAAACGAACTTTTTCTTTTCGTTTTTAAAGTAGCAAGAAAATAGAATTAGAGATCCAGAATCTGAACTAGGCGATTTGAGATAAAAAGTGTGCGTCAAAACATTAATTATTTAAGTACGCAAAGTAAATCATTGAACCTAGATAACAGTATTCCAGTTGACAATTTAGTTGACAATTTTTCTTTTATTAGCTATTATTTGAAGAAAAATGCCATGATAAAAAAAACCTAACTATCTGTTTAAATGGCTAATATATAACTTACTAGCATAAAGCGGTGGTAAATTGTTCGATTCTCTCCGACTCCACTTTAAAAAAACCACCTGCTTCGGCTAGGTGGTTTTTTTTTGTGCAGATCGGGAGAATCACGGCCAGCGCCACAACTCGCACATTGCTCCCGCAATGTCGTTCTCCGACTCCACTTTAAAAAAACCACCAGCTAGCGCTCGGTGGTTTTTCAACACTACATCTTAAAAAAGCAGTCCGTAAATTGGCTTTCAATTTTTCAGGTTAATAATACAATAAGAAAGGGAAGTTTGTTTACGGTTTTCCGTAGGGGAGACGTTTTTAAATAAGGGATGCAACTAATCTCATCCATCCACAGTAAAAAAGGCTCTAATCTGACGTTTTTGATCTTTTTTTATAATTTTTCACCTTTTTACGCACACGATTTAGTTGAAAAGCAACTAAAAATGAATGTTAAATTTTTATCCTGTTTTTTAAGAAAATGCTAATTTATCATGAGGCTTCTTTAGAAATAATTAAAATTTAAACCTACTGACTATCAATCTAATAAATATTTACATTTATCCTAACATTCTGTTTTTCACATAGTTGTTTTTCTTTATTTTTCTTTATTTTTATTTCAGAATTTAAAAAAAATCAATTATGGCCCTCAAGAAACAATTTTTAAAAAGCAAACCGGTCTGTAAGGTAACATTTATGCTACCTGTTGAAGAGGCAACAAATGTTGCTGTTGTAGGAAGTTTTAACAACTGGAATGATCAAGCAACTCCTCTTAAAAAATTAAAAAATGGAAGCTTTAAAACAACCGTTGACTTAGAAACTTCTAATTCTTATGAATTTAAATACCTCGTGGATGGTGCTTATTTAAATGAAGAAGAAGCAGATTCTTATGCATGGAATGACTATGCTGGAGGTGAAAATAGCGTGATAAGGCTATAAACAATAAACCCCTCTAGTCTTTCAATACACATACTATGCATCCTATTTAATTTTTAGAATAGGATATAATACCTCTTATAGGTTATAGGTTTTGTGTGGCAACCGCTTTCGCGAAAGCGAGAAGAATACTAACCCATAAAACACTACTAGCAACTGTCTGGTGTTTAAATTCTAAGATGGAAAATGAGTCGTCAAAAAACCGCTTTACCTTCTGAGATAAAGCGGCTTTTTAAAGCGTTAGAAAACTTACTTTTTATAGGTTTTATAGTTTGAGAAAAATCATCAGACTCTAATTTTAGGAAGTAAGCACTGGCACTATTATAAATAGTGGAGGAAGCGCTAGCCAAAAAGGTTTTGCACAAGGTTCAGTTTTTGCTGCATCAAAGTTTGCAGTTAGAGCAATGACGCAATCTTGGCAGGCTGAATTACGAAAATATAATATTCGCGTAACTTTAGTAAACCCAAGTGAAATTACAACTGCATTTAGGTATCGATCACGAGAAAATCGTGAAGAACGTAAAGAACAATTTAACAAGCTAGGACCAGAAGATATTGCACATACTATTATATCGATTGTAGAAATGCGCAACAAAGGCTTTATTCCCGAGCTAACGGTATGGACAACAAACCCTTTTGAATAAACGTACCCATTTTTATATGCTAAAAAATAATACCGAAAAATCAAATAAACTATAATTGCTGTGAAAATGAAGGAGGCGTTGAAACACCACCTCCACCGCCACCTCCTGCAGATAATTATAAAGATTAATCCTACATTTTTAAATTTAGGTAGTATTTTAGAGGAATGAAACCAGTTTTAACTTCATTCCTCTTTTTTTGTCTTTTATCTTTTTTGAGCTCTACATCAAATGCTCAAGAAACCGATAGTTTATCTTATTACTCCAACAAAATTAACAACCCTTTAAAAACGGATGACCTGGCTAAAGCTTATCAATTCTTTACACAGCTTAAGATAGATAATTCTAAAAAAAAAGAAGATAAAACTAGGTACATTTATGCTATTCAAAACCTAGCGCGTATTCAAATGCGATTGGGCTATACCTCTGAAAGTGAGCTCTTACATCTAGAATGCATCGACCTCTTAGCTGAGCTTGAAAATAAAACCGCCTGGACTGAGATTTGTTACACCACTTCCATTAGTGAGTTGGGCAGAATTTATAGGGAAAGGAAGGATTATTCACAATCATTAGCTCTTTATGACGAAGCCTTAACCACAGCCAACTTGCCTGCTGACAGAGCGGTCCTATTGAATAACAAGGGATACGTCTACGAATTCAAAAACGAACTAGAAACCGCTTTATCTTTATATAAAGCCGCCTATAGCAAAGCCTTAGAAAGTGCTAATACGGTAGAGATCGCTAGAACATTGAGCAATTTGAGTTTTATCCAATCTCAACTCCACATACCCAACGCAGAAAAAGGTTTAATCGAGGCATTAGACTTAAGATTAAAAGATCAATACCCCAATGGAATGATATCGAGTTACAACCACTTGACTCGTTTTTATAAAGAAGCCAAGGACAGCTTAAATATGAAAAGATATTCTGATAAATTTCTTGAAACAGCCCGTATAACAGGAGTTGCTGAGCATTTACAAAGCGCTTTACGATTAAAAGTAGAAACTGGGGAAACAGATTACGCCCTGCCCTACATCAATCTAAATGACAGCCTCAACAACCTAGAAGAAGAGCAACGCAATAACTTTAATTATTACGTGTATCAATACGATAAAAAAGAAAAAGACTTTCAAGATAGTCAACTCGATAATGAGCGACTGCTTTACCTCTTGTTGTTTATTGCATTAGCTTCCCTATCCATTTATTTTATTTTATCCTATAAACACAAAAAAGAAAAATTACAGGAAGTCTATAATACAGAAACGCGCATCTCTAGAAAGATTCACGACGAGGTTGCAAATGATGTCTATCATGTAATGACTCAACTACAGACAGGTTCCAATAGCAGTATAGAATTATTAGACCATCTAGAAAACATCTATAAGAGAACCAGAGATATTTCAAAACAAAATAGTTCTATAGATCTCAACATTCCTTATGAGGAGCTGCTTAGTGATCTTTTCTTAAGTTATAAAAATGAAAAAGTAACCATCATAACAAAAGGCCTTCAACTCATCGATTGGCAAAACTTGAGGGATGTTCAAAAACCTACTGTTTATAGAGTGTTACAGGAACTCTTAACCAACATGAGAAAACACAGCGAGGCTAGTTTTGTGTTCATCAACTTTAGCTCCACTGGAAATTCTATTAACATCAACTATAAAGATAATGGTATGGGAGCCGACCTTGTAAAAGGAAATGGCCTTCAGAATATAGAGAACCGCATCCATTCTATCAACGGAACCATTGCTTTTGAATCAGAAATAGGAAAAGGCTTTAAAGCAATAATCACGATTTAAAAGGTGTTTAAAAAAGTGTTGATATGAGATGATTAATGCGGTATCAAACAAGCTTGTGTCACATTTTCTTCTAGAATTTCAACATCACTCAGTTCTTAAAATTCTAAATGAAGTACTTCTCTTATAGCAGCGTCCTGTAAATCCTCCTAGAGTACTCCATCCAAAAAGAACGATCCAACGGAGCACAGTAATCAGAGTACTGACGCTAACTTATATATCAATAGAGGTAATGCGACACAAACTACTATCTGAATTAGCAAAAATTAGCTCCATTCCCACAACTAAAAAGTTAGAGTTCTCTCGCTCCGGCGCTACAAAAAACACCCTTTAGGTTTCCAAAATAGAAAGACACAAGGGTTTATTAAGGGATGTTTTTAATGTTGATTTAAGTACATATAGAGCTGTACTAAAACATAAGTACTAGCAAAATTAGTGAACAGATGGACTAGAAAAAACTGCGATAATGAAGTGTACCTCTAGCTGTAATTTGATTCATCACTACGATATATAGTATGGTCGTTAAGGCATCATAAATGAATAGGAATTGTAAAAACAGGTGTATATGCATTAAATTATTGTGTGTATGTGCTACTTTAGTGCGTGTGCAACTCATTTAGCTGCAAGTATTTGCGAAAAAGCTTTTAGTCCAATACCATCACCCAGATCAGGAGAAACTAAAAATGAAAAACGAAAATGAAAATAACTCCTATCCCATTAAATTTCCTCATGCTGAGGATATAGAAAAAATTGCTCAACTTCTTCAGGCAAATCAACAAAGTGGACTAACAGAGCAACAGGTACAAAAAGGAATTAAAGACTATGGTTTCAATAGCTATAAAGCACAAAAACAACAAAGCATCTTTTTAATTCTTCTTGCTCAATTCAAAAGCCCCATCGTTTTATTACTAGTAGTAGCTGCTACCCTTTCCTTTTCTTTTCAACATTGGTTGGAGGGATTTTCAATTATTGCCGTACTATTTATTACAGCAGCCCTAGGTTTTTTGATGGAATTACAGGCACGCAGATCCATGAGTGCATTAAAACAGATGGATGTTAGTGTTTCCAAAGTTATAAGAAATCACTGGGTAGTTGAAGTCCCCTCCGAAAGGATAGTACCCGGCGATATAGTGCTCTTAGAAGCCGGAGATATGGTGCCTGCTGATGGTCGCTTATTTGAACTTCATCAACTCGAAGCAGACGAATCAGCGCTGACAGGCGAATCTTTGCCCGTAACCAAAAGGCTGGAATCACTTATAAAAAATACTCCTCTAGCCGAACAGTCCAACATGGTTTTTAAAGGCACCGCCATTGTAAATGGCAATGCTAAGGTTCTAGTAACGGGTACAGGGATGCACACAGAATTGGGTAAAATTACGTCTCTGGTAGAAGCTGCAGAGCAAAGTAGTACCCCTCTCGAAAAAAAGCTACAGGGGCTTACAAAAAAGCTGATTTGGATTACAAGTGCGTTGGCGTTGATTTTTATTGCTACAGGGGCTCTACAAGGTAAAGACATCTACCTTATTGTTGAAACAGCATTAGCACTAGCCGTGGCAGCAATTCCCGAAGGATTGCCTATAGTAGCTACCATTGCATTAACCTATGGAATGCTGCGTATGGCTAAAAAGAATGTGCTGATAAAAAGGCTAGCGGCAGTGGAGACCCTCGGAGGGATCAATACCATTTTTACGGATAAAACGGGAACCCTTACTGAAAATAAAATTGAAGTCAGCAACCTATACATTTTTGAGGAGTATATAACTGTTGAGAAAAATAAAATCAACTCTGAATATAATAGAGTGATTATAGAGCAATTGCTTCTGATCTCCACCCTGTGTAACAATGCGGTGATCCATGAAAAAGGAACTAATGAAAAAGAACTAGGTGACCCCATAGAAATTGCGCTGCTGCAATTTGTAGCTGATAACCATATCGATTCTGATAAAATTAATCAACAATATCCCCGTATATCAGAGGAAGCATTTAGCTCTGAAACTAAAGTGATGGGAACCTTACATAAAAACGGCAGCACCAACTTTGTAGCCGCTAAGGGAGCGGTGGAAGTACTCATAGAAAAGTGCACCACTTTCACTAAGGGAGATACCATAGAAATATTAACGAAAAAGGAGAAGGAACTATTTTTACAGAAAGCAGAAGAAATACAAGCACAAGGCACCAGAGTACTTGCTTTTGCCTTTAAGGAAGCTACTAGTATCTCAACTGATAAGTTCTTACAAGATTTAACTTTTGCCGGTTTTATTGGGTTTTTAGATCCTCCAAGAATGGATGTGATAGGTGCGTTACAATCTTGCAGAGATGCAGGCATAAGAGTAATAATGATTACGGGCGACCATCCCGCCACTGCTCTTCATATCGCTGAAAAGATAAAATTATCTGATAAAGAAAATATCGTTATTACTGGCAAGGAATTGGAAAGCAATCCACCCGAAAAGTTATTATTTGCCGCCACCATATTTGCAAGAGTAGACCCAAAACAGAAGTTTGATATGGTAAGCCTTTACCAAAAAAAAGGAGATATTGTCGCCATGACTGGTGACGGTATAAATGATGCTCCGGCGCTAAAAAAAGCAGATATAGGTATTGCGATGGGGTTGAGAGGTACACAGGTAGCAAAAGAAACAGCTGAGATGGTACTGAAAGACGATTCTTTTATTTCTATTGTCTCGGCCATTGAGCAAGGCAGGGCCATCTTTCAAAATATTAAAAGGTTTTTAGTGTATTTGCTCTCCTGTAATTTGTCCGAAATTTTTATCGTTTTTGGCTATGGCTTGTTCAATTTCTCCTTCTCCATTCTTCCTATGCAGATTCTGTTTCTCAACTTAGTAACCGATATTTTTCCGGCATTGGCATTGGGAATGGGAAAAGGCAATGAGTTAACCATGAAAAATGGTCCACGTAATCCAGCAGAAGCCATTGTTGTCAAAAAGGATTGGATCAGTATCATCGTTTATGCCCTCTTAATGGCATTGCCTATTATGATAGTAAGCTGGTATTGTAGTTCTTACCTCCAATACGAGCCAGAAGTTTGTAATAACATTACCTTCTTTAGTCTCGCATTAGCACAATTGTGGCATGTGTTCAATTTATCTTCAAATAAAATATCATTTATAAAAAATGAGATTACCTGCAATGCTTTTGTGTGGTACGCATTGCTGCTTTGTATCATCATTATAGCTGTTTTTTACAACCTAGCCCCATTAAATGAAATACTTGGTCTTAGAATGATTGATCCAACTGTTTGGTTGATCATAATAGGGACAAGTTTCTCCCCTGTTCTATTGATACAGTTATTAAAAAGAGTCGTTAAAATCATTGATTAAACTGAAAAAGAGAAGGAAAGTAACTGTTGAAAGGTCGGCTTTAGAAACACCAAATAAAGACTATGTGCCAACGGCTAAAAAAGAACTGGTTCGAGAAAAATATTTCTATAAAATCTGGAATGCTTCAATTAAATGAACCACAAGATTACTTCTAATTTCTAAAATATCCTACTTGCATAATTCTAATAGGCGACACTTTCATGTAGTTACCCTGATTAATAGGTGTTTACTCTAATAAAAGCAGATAAAGCCCTTAAATGAGAATAATTCTCGTTTATTTAACGTAAATTTATGAAAAACCTATTAAACAACTATTCACCAACCAAAACATAAACCAAGGGAAATTAGATCTACCTCAAATAATGGAATAGGTAAATAAATATCGCCTTCAAATGATGGATAAAAATTTTTTTGAGGCGTTTCTTATAAATTGGATATTACCAGTTTTTGTTGTTTTATTGATCGCTCTTACCATAAGCTTGATCTATTACCGGCTGAGATTTGCATATATTTCTTTTCAAAAGAAAAGATTCCTTCCTAAAATATCTGACGCTCTTACTGAATTGACCTTTTCTGGATATCAAGGAGAAGTTTTACAAGCAGAAGTCACAAAATTTAAATCAGCGTTTCCATATCGTAAAAAATGGTTCCGTAAGTTGGTGCTTTCCTCGCTAATTGATTTAAGCCTTACTTTAAAAGGCAACCTCATCTATCAAATACGTGATATTTATATAGCCTTTGAGCTACATAAATACAGTGCTCAGCTGCTTAAAAGTTGGTTTTGGCATACCAAATGCAACGGGATGTATCATTTTCAGTCGTTCCATTTTGTCGATAGTTTAAAATACATAAGACCTCTTCTAACATCTAAAAATAAAGTCCTGCGTTCCAATGCTTTTGTGGCATACCTCTATCTAACTACAAAGCCTTTTGATATTTTAATAGACTATCCATTTTCCTTATCTAGAGTAAATGAGTATAAGGTACTTGATGTTATTTATATGAAAAAAGAACCTATGCCAAACAACATTGACAAGTATTTGGAAAGCACAAATGAATCTGTTATTATTCTTGGTTTAAAAGTGATGGTCTTTTATAACTATACAGGGGCAGAAGCAACAATTTTACACTTGATCAACCATCGACATTACAGAATAAGAGAAGAGGCTATCCATGCCGTTAGAGAACTATTTTTTACTGATGCTGAAGAACTTTTACAAAAACAATTTTATAGGGAAGATCAATTATTAAAAATAGAAATATTAAAATCACTAACTGTTATTGGTGGTGAATCTACCCTTAGTTTTATTATAAAAAATCTAACCTTAAAAAGCTTAGGTAAGGGTGTAAAGATGGAGTTGTTAAAATGCCTAAAGGCAATTGACCCTTCCTATTACAACACCAACTTTATGCTTGATATAGAAATCGATAAGATGAAATTACATTTAAATACTACCTATCTATGAGAGCCTTATATGATTTCTTAGTAAATTTTCAGGACTCGTATAATAATTGGTTCATGGTTGTCTATGCTTCCCTTTACGTAATATTTTATTTAGTTTTTGCTTTTCTTTCCTATTATGCCATCCGGAAGTATGTGTTGACGAAACACTACATTAATGAAGATGTTCTATTAAAATCCAATCAAGCGCTTGGTGTATCCATAGTAGCTCCTGCCTTTAACGAAAGTACTACTATTGTTTATAACGTTAAAAGCTTGATATCTCTTTCCTACCCCAAATATGAAGTGATCATCATTAATGACGGCAGTACTGACGATACTTTAGAAAAATTAATTGAGGAGTTCGACTTAGTCAAGGTTCCGTTTTATTATCAAGAACATATTAAGACCGCTCCAGTAAGGGGTCATTATAAATCAAAAAAAACAATATACTCTAAACTTTTGGTGGTCGATAAAGAAAATCGAAAATCAAAAGCTGATGGCTCCAATGCTGGGATCAACTCTTCACAATACCCGTTTTTTGTATGTACAGATGTAGACTCTATTTTAAACCCCAACACCATAGTAAAACTTATCAAACCTTTTATTGAAAGTAAAACTAAGGTGATCGCATCAGGAGCAGCTATAAGAAGTTCTAACTCTTGCACATTTGACGAAGGTTTTTTAGTACAGGTTCATTTTCCAACAAAATGGTATCCCATGTTTCAGGAACTAGAATATGTGCGTTCCTTTCTGTTTGGCAGAATGGCATGGAGTCAGGTAAACGCCTTAATATTAGTTTCAGGAGGATTAGGTATGTTTGACAAAGAAGTGGCTATTAAAGCTGGAGGATATACTCATAATTCGTTTGCAGAAGACATGGACTTGATTATTAGAATGCGAAAAGTGATGTATGATGAAGAAATAAAATTTAAAATCACCTACATACCGGAGTCTTTGTGTTGGACAGAAGTACCTCCTAATCTAAGTATTTTAATGCGACAGCGCGTGCGATGGGCAAGAGGATTGATACAAACACTTCTGGTTCATAAAAATATGTTCTTCCATCCTAAGTACGGCAACACGGGTTGGTTTGCGCTCCCCTATTTTTTCTTATTTGAGTTTTTGACACCTATTATTGAAACTTTTGGTTTGTTCCTGATCATTTCATCATTGACTTTATCTTATTTTTATGGCGACTTCATCTATTCTGATTTTTTGATGTGGCCCCTTCTTTTCGTTTATTTGTTTTATATTAACATTACGATTATTTCAATTTTACTGGATGAATTGTTATACAAAAGCTACGCAAATATCAGTGAGATTCTAAAGTTAATTGGAATGGCCTTAATTGAACCATTTTTTTATCACCCCATATTAGTTGTTGCTGCGTTAAAAGGATATTGGCGATTTTTTATAAAGAAAGAAGCAATATGGGGAGTCATGGTTAGAAAAGGCTTTAAGCTTATTGAAAAATAAAATCAGTTCTATGAAGATTAGCGGTAGTATTCCTTTTTCGATAAATACAGTAGCCTTCATTTGCGTGTGCTTTTTAGGGTTTCAATTATCTCCTGCACAACAAATAAATACGGATAGCTTGCTCATCAAAGCTTATGAATCCTTAAAAGAAAAAAAATATGAGTTGGCTTTTAAACAAGCCCACCTGGGAAAGAAAATAAGTCCTGATTATCTAGACTTCCAATTATTAATAGGTCGTATTCACCAAATTACTAGTCAACAAGATAGCGCAAGACTTTACTTCAAAAAGGTCTTAGCTAAAAACACCGCTTATGAAGAAGCCTTTTTATATTTAATCAATCTTGAATTAAAAACAGAAAATTATGAACCGGCAGAAATTCTTATAAATGATGCCATAACTATTCATCCAAAAAATCAAACTTTCCCATTGAAGAAGCTACATGTCTATCAGTTAAAAGAGGATGTTAATAAAGAGCGTGAATATTTAGAAGAGCTTACACTGATGTATCCAAAAAACGCTAGCCTAACTCAGCGCCTGTTTTGGTTAAACTCTAGATTTAACAGCAATAGGATAGGCGTTCAATACAGACTTACCAATTTTGATCGCTCCGGTGTCGGTCCATGGCACCTGGGGACCATCCAATACATTGGCGAGCGCCCATGGGGATCCTTTTTAGGTCGTGTGAACTATACCCAAAGACGTTCCAATGACTCCTTTTTGATAGATGGAGTTCAGTTGGAAGGTCAATCTTACTTCTTTACTGGAGATAAGAGTTATGCAAATGTTTCTATTGGTTACTCTGAAGATTTGGTTTTTCCAAAATGGAGACTTGGTGCAACTTACTTCCAAGCCTTACCTATGGGTTGGGAAATGGACTTAGGAATGAGATACACGTATGTGGTACAAAATGATATTCCTGCTGCAACATTAGGAGTTGGAAAGTATTTTGGATCCTACTGGATGCATTTTAGATCTTTTTTTCAACAACAGAAGAAAAATATATACCCGGCATTTACGTTAACGTCTAGGTATTACTACCATACACGCTTTGATTATATCAATTCAATTCTTGGATATGGTACCTCGCCAGATGAACGAATACTTTTAGGAGATCTGAATCAACGTATCGAACTCGATTCCTACAGAGTAGGATTAGGCTATTACAGACAATTTGGAAAACATTTCCTTATAGGAGTTCAAGGAGTTTATAATTACCAAGAATACAGTAAAAATAAATGGCAAAATGAATACGAGACTTTTTTAATGATTCATTACAGACTCTAAGATCTATTTTTATAAAAAACAGATTTTAATCGATTAAATATGTATTTTCAACATTAATAAGCTATAAAAGTTGGTTTATTCTATATATTTACATGAATACAGAATCGTTAAATGGTGCCGCATATCGTTATATCTGCCCTAAAGTTAACTAAGTTATGATTCAGACAATCAAAATCCTTGTAGTAGAAGATAATCTACTCACCTTAAAAATCTATAATTTCATTCTTAAGAAAGAAGGCTACGTAGTTTATAATGCCGTAGATGGAATGGATGCTATAGAACTTATAAACGAGATACAACCAGACCTGCTAATAACAGACGTGATATTACCCCTTAAATCAGGCTTAGAAGTAACCAGTTATTGTAAAAATAATTTTCCTCATATACCTATTATTGTCATATCTGGATTGGGGGAAGAAGAAGGAACGGTTACTAAGGCTTTTAATCTTGGAGCAGATGATTTTATTGCCAAGCCCTTTAATCCAAATGAATTATTATTAAGAGTGAGTAGATTATTGATCTACAAAAAGACGAATATCGTCTAGTCCCATATGCCACTTTCTAAAAAGACAAGTCACTATTTGATCTTTTTATTCTGTCTTGAAAGTTAAGCAGCAATCTCTAATAGCTGTTAGTATAGTTTAAGCCCTCTCTACTTAGCTTTTGTTGGGGTTAAACCCAAAAAAGTAATCTTAAAGAATCCTTGTCCCTAATTTATGGAAGATATTTACGGGTTTATAATTTACCAGACACAAGCCTTTTAAACAGTTTTGAAATAGAAATTGTCCTGTCTAAATAAGTCCTCCATGCTATTCGTTTTTGTCAACAGATTCCTTTTATAAAAAAGAGTTAAAACAACCTATGACTAATATCAATGCTGTTTAGAAGAGATTGGTTGTAGAATGAATTAAATTTATACCAAACTATACCTCATGAACAACATTATCATACCAGTAGACTTTTCAAAATATTCTGAATATGCTTTAGAGATAGGTGCCTTGCTTGCTAAAAAGCACAACGCAACCCTACATGTGCTGCACATGCTCGAATTATCGGACTCGCTGATTACTAACTCTGATAGTGACAATAAAAATGAAATGATGTTTCTACTAGCTCTTTCTCAAAAGAAATTTAAACCTTTTCTTGATAAAGATTACTTGGAGGGAGTTCAAGTAAATGCTATGATAAAACATCATAAGGTATATAAAGAAGTAGATGAATTAGCCCAAGATGTAAATGCAGACCTTATTATTATGGGCTCACATGGACTGATGGCGCACGAAGGTATTTTTACTGGATCCAATGCTGAAAAAATGGTTAGAAACAGCAAAACTCCAGTACTAACTGTAAAATCAAGGCCAGAAAACTTTAGCCTTAATAATGTGGTTTTTGCAACAGACCTAGCAGATGAAAGCGTGGCAGCGTATAAAAAAGCTGTTGGTGTATTTTCTACGCTAGGAAGTAAGTTACATGTTGTGTATGTCAATAGACCTCATACTGACTTTATCAGCTCCAAAGAATTTAAAGAAATGACGACCCAATTTGCCGCTGCTGGTGGTACCGATCAGGTGGAATTTGTTTCTGGCTATACGGTTGAAGACGGTTTGTTACAATATGCAGAGGAGACTCATGCCGATTGTATAGCGGTAAGCACACACGCTAGAAAAGGACTTTCACACTTCTTTAGAGGAAGCATCTCTGAAGATCTAGCTAACCACTCCTTACTACCGGTGATGAGTTTTAAAATCTAAAAAACAGCCTTTCATCACTCATTTATAGTAGCTTATAACAACTGGCTAAAACAAAGGGAAGAAACCTCTTTAGTTCATCCAGATAAAATTGAAAGCATCACCTTAAAAAGGAATCCAGACGCTTTTTATATCCTATAATAAAACCCTTTTAATCAAATGATTTTAAGGGTTTTTTATTCTAATTCAATTTACAACAATCACAGCAAGACATTTATGTAACATTTACTAGGCTGGTTTTAAAAACCATCGCCATTTTTGTACATTAGGTTTTCTATTCATTTGGTTTTTGAAAAAGTAGAAAAGGGCTGCCCCTTTCTATATTCTGATAAATAGATCCATGTGCTTATTGTGACTTTTACAACCGTCCATGAAGTGTGATTTACTAATTTTGAGAACAAGTCTATTCTTGTAATGGTCACGCTATAGCAACTGAAATAAAACTTAATGATACCTTTGTGCAACCTCAAATAATTTCTTTGACGGATTAGCTCCATACTGAATTGGTCCAATACCATTTAAACCAACAAAAAATGAATAAACTAAAGTTTTTACTACTGCTTATTATAGCAACAAGTATTATAAATTGTGCTGATCAACCAACTAAAGACAACACTGTAAAACATCAAGGTGCCTTAAAAAACATGATGTCAGGAAATTTAGAAGCAACGATGTCTCTAGATTCATTACAACTATTGCCTCATCTTTATGCTCTAGGTGCTTTAGAAGATCTCAAAGGCGAGATTCAGGTGTTTGACGGGGTATCTTATGTAAGTAAATCGACTACAAATAATAAGGTGGAAATAGATTCAAGTTTTAATCACAAAGCGGCATTGTTAGTCTATGCCCAAATTCCAGAATGGAACGATGGGGTGGCACTGAAACCCTTTTCTAATAACGCTGCACTGGAAAAACAAATCAAAGAAGCCGCACTCAAAAATGGATTAGATGTAGACCAAGCATTTCCGTTTTTATTAAAAGGAAATGCGATATCTTTAGACTGGCACGTGATCAACTGGCCAGAAGGGGACCAAGTGCACAATCATAAAAAGCACCAAGAAACTGGATCAAATGGCATTTTAAAAAAGAAAAATGTCGAGATTATAGGCTTCTATTCTGAAAAGCATCAAGCGATTTATACGCACCATACCACATTCTTGCACATGCATTTTAAAACAGATAAAGAACGTCCCATCGCCGGTCATATAGATCAGCTTATAGGTGTAGATATGGAACTTTATCTACCTAAGAACTAATGAAACATACCTATCAAATATCTGGAATGACCTGTAATGGTTGCCGCAGCGATGTGGAGAAAAGACTCAACGCTATTCCTGGGGTTAAAGAAGCCATGGTGACTTTAGAAAATGAGCAAGCTGTTATCCTTATGGCATACCACATAAGCATTAAAACCTTTCAAGAAGCGCTGCCTAAAAAGTACGTAATAACAGCAATGACAAAACCAGAGGTGGTTGATTCCAGTTTGGGTTCCAGCTCGACTATAAAAATGGAGAAGTCCAAATGGAAACAACTACTGCCCCTTTTGCTTATATTAAGTTACTTGACAGTTGCAACAGTAATGCTCAACTATCAAAGAGAAAACTGGGACGAAGCCATGCTGGACTTTATGGGCTTGTTCTTTATCGTTTTTAGCTTTTTTAAAATGCTGGATATAAAAGGTTTTTCAACAAGTTTTGCCATGTATGATCCATTAGCTAAGATGACTTCAGTTTATGGATGGGTGTATCCTTTCCTAGAAACGGCACTTGGACTGATGTTTTTGATGCGATTTGAAATAGACATAGCACTCATTGCTACCTTGATCCTATTAGGCATCACTACAATTGGCGTAACTAAAACACTACTAGATAAAAAATCTATTTCATGCGCCTGTTTGGGGACAGCTCTTAAATTACCCATGACAGAGGCAACTTTTATTGAGAATGCCATCATGATGATCATGGCCATCTTTATGTTATTTCAGGAGTTCTAGAGACCTATTTTACGACTCATTGTACCACTTTCTATTTTCTTTCTAAACAGGAATTTATAGGAGGTCTCGCTTTCGCGAAAGCGAAATCATTACGGACTATTTACACCAATTTGTTTTTTAAATGACATATTAAAAAATAAACTAATTTTATGAGGCATTTGAAAGATAAATTGGTGTTACTCCTTATTTCTTTCTCTAAGCCTTTTGTAAAGCTTAAAAAGGAGCATCAAGATTACAACAAAAACTAAAAGCCCCACCAGACCGTAAATCCAATTGATCGCACTCTTAACAATTACTAAAAAAACTACTGCAAACAAAATAAGGGTCGCACCTTCATTATAGATGCGCATAGCGTTAGAGGTCCATTTAACAACATCCTTTTGTAATTCCTTTTGTATAAAATGAGTTTTAATATGATAGATAATGAGTAGCACCACAAAGCCTAATTTAACCTGCATCCAAGCAGCTTGTAACCAGTACGGATTTAAAATAAGCAACCAGACAGCAAAAACTGTGGTAAGAACAGCACTGGGCCACGTAATGATATACCACAACCTACTCGTCATGATCTTCAATTGTTGAAGTAAGATGCTTTTTTCAGGCTCTGGCTTTGCATGTGCCTCGATCTGATACACAAATAATCTAGGGATATAAAACAGTCCCGCAAACCAAGTAACAACAAAAATGAGGTGTAAGGATTTTACATAAGGATAAAAGTCAATTTCCATAAACGCGGTAACGTAAAGCATAAGCATTGTGTGAATCCACAAATTTAGGCATTAAATAACAAGATGATACACCTGATTTTCTTTATTAAAAAACCTGAATACAGCCATTAAATAGTCTGTGAATACGGTAGAAACTTTCTTTATTTTATCAATATAAGAAGAAGCCTGTTGGAACTAAGTAAGATTACCAATAGCTCCCTTACTCACTATCTGACTAATAAACGGTACTATTGCATACTCAACTATAAGTTATGGAATTAGGTACAGAAACATTAGATCTAGTAGGTTATGCGGCAAGCGCAGTCGTACTGTTTTCTTTCTTTATGAAAAACATCATTACCCTGCGCATGGTAAATTCCATTGGTTGTGGATTATTTCTACTCTACGGGTTTCTATTTATCACACCTAATCTGCCTATCATTGTGACCAATGCAGGCATTTTAATAGTAAATGGGTATTACTTGTTTTTAAAAAAAGAAGAGAAGCACAACCCCGTAAAAGAGGAACAATTAAAGTAGGTTATAAAACAACGTCTCCAAGTTTAAAAAACACCAGTATTTGTGATTAAAACTAAACAACAAAGCCCTCCATTAAATGGAGGGCTTTGTTGTTGTAACTCAAAATACAGCTGCTTTTAACTATAAAAATCAACAGCCCCAGTAGCAATATTGTACATTGCCCCTACTATTTTAATATCTCCATCCTCTTCTAGCTCCATTAAAACTGGACTTTCTTTGCGTATTCTATCGATAGTAAGCTCTACGTTTTTTGCAGAAACAGCATCGACAAAATCTAAATTTTTAGAATTGCGTAAGGCTTCTTCTTTAGGTTCGTTCACTGCGTATACCGCAGGTTCAATCTTCTGAATAAGCTTGGTAAGATTTCCTAACCTCGCATGATCACAAGCTCCTTTTATAGCACCACAACTGGTATGCCCTAAAACCACTACAAGCCGGGTGCCTGCAAGCTTACACCCAAACTCCATACTTCCTAAAATATCTTCATTTACAAAATTACCAGCAATACGAACGCTAAAGATATCTCCTAGACCTTGATCAAAAACCAACTCTGCTGATACACGAGAATCTATGCAACTAAGAATGGTTGCAAAAGGAAACTGACCATCACGGGTATCGTTTATTTGTTGTAATAAATTACGGTTTGCTTTTAAGTTATTTTGAAACCGCTGGTTGCCTTCAGTTAAAAACTGCAACGCCTTTTCAGGTGTCATGGTTGCTTGTGATTCTTTAGTATGTACTTTCATTTAATTTCCTTTAAAATTTAACTTTACTTTTTAGATCTCAATTTGAAGAATTCTGAAAAACTCTCTGGGTTCTCTTCCATTCCTAGTTCAGAAATTAACAAGATATTGATTTCTCTATTCCTTGCTTTTTCTCTAAAATCATCTAGTATCTCAATCACATCGTAATCTAAATAATTGGTATTAGTAACATCCAGCTCAAGGTAAGTATTCCTTGGCAAGCTATCTAATTCTTTAAGAATAGTGGCCTTATTGAAGAAGGTGACTTCTTCTGCAAGGATCATTATAACTTTGTGCTCCCCTGTTTCATCACTTTCAGTGGCATGAAGGAAATGAGAGTTTTGATAACTTTGAAAAAGTGTGATCACAATTCCTATAGCTAGACCTACCCCTACCCCTAGTAAAAAGTTAATTTGCAACAATAAAACCGTGACAACAAAAGGAGTAAACTGTCGCCAACCTGCTGTCCACATTTCTTTAAAAACACTAGGTTTTGCCAGCTTATAACCCACTATAAGTAATATGGCTGCAAGCACCGACAACGGTATTTTATTCATTAACGCTGGAATGATAATGACAGACCCCAATAATAAAAAACCATGTAAAATAGTACTCATCTTTGTCTTTCCACCAGACTGAATATTTGCACTACTCCTCACAATTACCTGAGTAATAGGTAAACCACCTATAAATCCAGAAACCATATTACCGGTTCCTTGTGCTATCAGCTCTTTATTGGTAGGTGAAACTCTTTTTAAAGGGTCTAATTTATCTGTAGCCTCAACAGATAACAGTGTTTCTAAAGATGCCACTAAAGCAATCGTAAATGCAGTGATAAGAACATCTACATTACCTATATGACTAAAATCAGGAAATCTAAATTGACCTACAAAAGAATCAAAGTTCTCTGGAATAGGAACGTTTACTAAATGTTCATTAGAAATATTCCAATAGGATAAATCACTGGTAAAAACATAATAGATGATTCCTACCGCTACCGCTACTAATGGACCTTGAATAACTTCAAATATTTTAGATTTACCACTGAGAACATTGCTCCATAAAAGTAAAATAGCCAGTGCGATAACACCTATCAACGTAGCTCCTGGACTGATGTACTCTCCTATGCTTAAAATCTCACTAAAGGTCGTTTCTCCATCTACCTGAAAATAATCCATATCCCCTTCTGGATCATTGTCCAATCCAAAAAAGTGCGGGATTTGCTTTAAAAAGATAATAATACCTATACCGGTGAGCATCCCTTTGATAACCGAAGAAGGAAAATAATACCCTATAATCCCCAACTTTAAGAGACCGAAAACTACTTGAATCGCGCCACCTACCACCACAGCCACTAAAAAGATTTCAAAACTACCTAAATCGGTGATAGCAGTAGCTACTATGGCAGCGAGGCCAGCAGCTGGACCACTTACTCCTAATTGAGAACCACTTAAAGCTCCCACTACTATACCACCTATTATCCCAGAAATAAGTCCTGCAAATGGTGGTGCGCCACTAGCTAATGCGATACCTAAACACAAGGGTAAGGCGACAAAAAACACAACAATACTTGCCGGTATGTCTTTTTTTAAATTTTTAAACGGATTTGAAGAATGCATAAATTAGAATGTTGTCCCGTAAACTACGGGAGCAGTAAGAATCGATTTGACGTGCAAATCAATACTTTGATGAATAAAATTTGAATTTGGTCTCGAGTTGCTTTTAAGAAACTAATTCAGGAGGCGGAATCAATATCTCCTGAGAGCAATCAGACCATAGATGGGGAGTGAAATGAAGCAAATGAACTTGAACAAAAGCGCCATTTTTGGATTCAAAAAAGAATAACTCTGTAATGGTTTTTTCATTTTCTAGTTCGGTATCTGTGTATTCTTCTAGATCAGAAGATGCATCAATTTCAGCCTCCAAAATAGATACCTCATATTCCATATTTAAACAAACTTCAACAACAGGCTGGCCTAAAAATAAAGCAGCAACAAACAAAACAATTATGTTCCCTATTAAGTTATGATTTACTAGAAAGTTTTTCAATTGAATTGCCGCTTATGGTATATATAAACAAATATAATGATTACCATAAATGAATCTTATAGATGAAGAACTTTTTTATATAAACTTTAATTTCAATAAGCTCCACAAAAAAAGATCACTCCGTTAGAAGTGATCTTTTTGAAAAGATAAAACTATAGGTGTAAGCCTTATTCTGTAGGAATCGGAATACCTAATTCTAAAGCTACAGCCTTGCTGATATTAGTTTCTTCTGTCGCATAAGACACAGCGCTAATGTCTACTATGATCTTGTATCCTCTAGCAAGAGCCACTTTTTTAATAGCCTCGTTGAGTTTCTGAGAAAGAGGAGTCAACAATTTATTTTGCTTTTCCCCCAGCTTTAACTCAGCCAGTTTCTTGCTGTTCATCATTTCATTCTCTAATGCAGTAGCCTGAGACTTGTATATTTCTAGTTCTTCATTAAAAGCCACTTCATCTGTCGCAGTCTTACGCAATTCTTGAACCTTAGCTTGAAGAAGTGCCATCTTTTCTTTTACATTGTTCTCTGCCTTCTGATCATCAGCTTTTAATGAAGCTGCTAGTTTGCTTATTTCCTGTTGAGCTGTTTGAAATTCTGGCATGGATTGTAAAAGAGCTTCAGAAGCTACATAACCCGTTTGTGCCATTGCTGTTCCTGCTGCAAGGAATAATACTAAAAGTAATTTTTTCATTTTCTCTTTAAATTAAGGTGTGCAATATAGTTAAGTCCATTTAGATTTTCGGGCTTAACACACCTCCACTTTTCAACTATTGGACCACTTTTGCCCCGTTTAGTGTTAATTAGTGTTATAAATGCTTTTTATCTCGCTTTCGCGAAAGCGGAATCCTACTTATTGATATAACTATTAAGGCAATCCCCAGGGATTATAAATTACCCCCTAAAGACCTTTGTGATGATTTCAAGAGAAACAGCTCTATCTTAAACCGTCTGCCTATCGTTAGAAAATCGTTAAAGTTTCCCGTAAATCACTTTATGATATTATATTCATACTTTAAACCAACTAATATGAAAAAGACTTTATTTTTTATCGCTTTATGTTGTAGCATAATCGCCACAGCTCAATACGATATTGTTTACAATCTAGAAAAAGATGGAATTTATCCACAAAATCTAGTGGTTACTAGTGAGCAAAAGCAAGTTGTCAACGGCCAGCCTCAAGATATTACCACTATCATTTCTACAGAGTCTGATTATATTGTAACAGATATTAAGGATGGTATTTATTCCATCGATATCATTGTTAAAAAGATGTCCAATACCACTAAAACTGTGATGGGAACTGAAACCATGTCTTCTAATGGAGCTTCTTCTAACCCCATGAATCAGATGTTTAAAAATATGATCAAAGACCCTATTAAAATCACCATGAATACTAAAGGAGAACTATTAAGTTTTGACAATAGCGCACAGCTTACAGGATTAACAGAGGGTATGAAATTGCCAGAAATGCAATTGCTGCAGATTGAAGGGGCTATGAAAAAAGAAATGAGTGCTGAAAAGCAAATAGATAGCTACAGTAAAATCACTCAAATATTACCGACAAAAGAAATCCATATTGGTGATTCTTGGGAACAGGTTACTACTGTTAACTCTATAGCTACTTTTAAATCTACCACCACCTATATCTTAGAAGGTGTGACCGAGGAGTCGTATATGATCAACTCTTCTGCTATGGTTACAACGCCAGAAGACGCCACTACCGATTTAATGGGGATGAAAGCAAAGTATGACTTATACGGTCCATCAAAAGCTACTTATACTATTGATAAGAAAACAGGTTGGATCAAAAAGGCCAGTTTTGAGCAAAGTCTCGAAGGAACAGTATTGATTGAGAAATCTGAAACGATTCCTCAAGAAGTAAAAATAACCATGAGCTCTACCACCACAACGCTTATTGAGTAAGCACTTCATACCTTTAAAAAAGCCGTTTAAGAAGAGTTTCTTAAACGGCTTTTTTACACTTATTTCTTATGGCGCCTGTTAGCTCCCTTATCACCTCGAGTTTTAGGTTTTTTATACTTTGCTGCTATTATACGACGGTAACTACCGCCTTCATTAGTCTTAGAGTTTTTCTCACTTCTATCGTGAAAAGCAGCACCTCGCTCGTCTTCGATTGCTTTATGCGGATTAAAGATCTCGCGCACTACAGGTTTCTCTTCAGGAGTTTTTTGCTTGGAAATCTCTACGTCTTCAGGAAAATCAAGTTCAGGAATCTTATAATTCATGAGTTCCTCTATTCTTTCTTTATCATCCTTTTCTTTCTCTGTATAAAACAGAATAGACCTACCCATTTCTTCAGCACGACCCGTTCTTCCTATACGGTGCATGTAGTTTTCTGGAAATGCTGGCACATCTAGATTGATAACATGAGAGATTTTATCCAGATCCAGACCACGAGCCATAACATCTGTAGAAACTAGAATACGGCTTTCACCCGTATCAAAAAGCTCAATGGATCGCAATCTATAATTTTGTGTCTTGTTGGAGTGAATGACAGAAATCTCACCGCCGTAATGTGGACTCATGACTTCTTGAAGTCTATCGGCACTTTTTTTGTTTCCTACAAAAACCAGCACTTTATGAAACTGCTCTTGATCACTTACTAAGTGCATGAGCAAATTTGCTTTGGTGTAGAAGTTCTCTACTGCATAGCAAGATTGTTCTATATTTTCTAATCGCGTACCAGAAACAGCAATGGAAATCTTATCTGGATTATAAAAGTAAGCTTTTATAAAATCTTCTATTTGATCTGTCATTGTTGCTGAGAACATGATGTTCTGACGTCGCTTAGGCAAATGATCAAAAATATTAGTCAGCTGAAATCTAAAACCTAGATCCAGCATCACGTCTACCTCATCAATCACTACCTTTTTACAGTTCTTAAAATTGACCGTCTGACTCACGATAAGGTCATATAATCGTCCTGGAGTAGCTACAAGCACATCAACACCTTCTGCATAGGCTCTCTTTTGAGTATTGATATTAACACCTCCGTATATTCCCAACACATTCAATTTCATGTACTTAGAATACTCTCTAATGTTTTCTGTCACTTGCACTACCAGCTCTCTGGTAGGAACAAGAACTAAAACTCTAGGGTCGTTTATCTGAGCATATTTTAACTCGTGTAGCAATGGCAACATGTATCCCAAAGTTTTACCAGTTCCTGTTTGCGCGATTCCTATCATATCACGTCCAGAAAGGATGACTGGAAAAGCCTCCTCTTGAATAGGTGTCATGGTCTCAAAACCCAATTCCTCTAGCCCGTTTTGTAAGGGTGTTTTGAGGTTTAGATCAACAAAGGTTTTCATAATTGAACATTTTTGCAAAGATACGTTTTTATGATGATCATTATTAGGACGACAGATTTGATAACGACAGACAAAAGGCAAAAGACATCAAATCGTTTTTGCTGCGCAAAATATCTAGATCTAATTAACGACAACCTACTTGTTGACGTCTGCTCTAAAGCTTCCATTGAAATCTAAAAAATCAAATTTAGATTTAAACACAATGCACCTTTATCATGGAAAGCTTATCATTTGGAAGGATACTTGAAATGAATAACCGCAGAAAATGTATGTATTCCGTCAAAAATTGTCGCTCTTTTATGGTCGACAAGTTTCACCCCTTAAGGACATTAAATCGTCGATTTTCATACCTTATAAAAACTGGAAGCTTATTATTCGTAGAACCTACATTCACAGCAACTTAAAATCAAAACCTAAGTTAAATAAGTCATTGATAGGCATTCCTAATGCTCAGTTGGTAGGCATAGAAAAACCCTTAGTATTGAAAGCTGGGCAATGGAACTATTAATACTATAAAATCACCGAAAACACCTCACTAAAAAGTATCTTTGCAGCATGCATTTAAGAAACATACACAGGTACGGTTACGACTTTCAAAAACTAATAGCTACGCATCCAGAATTAGGGAATCATCTTGTTGAAAGCCCTTCTGGCGCTACAACTATTGATTTTAGTGATGCGACTTCTATTTTGGAATTCAACACCGCCTTATTAAAACACCATTATAAAATCAAATACTGGAAACTTCCAGAAGGATCTCTTTACCCACCTATTCCTGGTCGTGCAGATTATATACACCATTTGGCAGATCTTGTTGGAAAAGGAGGTAAAAATGGTTTGGACATAGGTTGTGGCGCAAGCGCTATCTATCCTATTTTAGGGAATTCGATTTACGACTGGAAAATGGTAGGTTGTGATGTAGAGGATGAAAGTGTCGCTTTTGCGAAAAAAAACACCTCCAAAATTGACCCGATAGAAATACGTCATCAGATCGATAAAGGCAATATCTTTAAAGGAGTCATCCTGGAAGGCGAAAGCTATGACTTCACCATGTGCAACCCGCCTTTTTATGGAAGCGAAGAAGAAGCTGTAAAAGCCAATATGTCCAAACAGAGAAAGCTAGGCACTTATGAAGAGCGACGCAACTTTGCTGGTCATGCACATGAACTTTGGTGTAACGGTGGAGAAGCCCTTTTCATCAAGCGCATGATTAAAGAATCGGTTGCTTATAAAGGCCAAGTAGGATGGTTTACTTGTTTGCTTTCGCGTAAGCAAAACCTAAAAAAACCAATAAAGCAATTGGGAAAACTTCAAGCAGAAGTGAAAGTTATAGAAATGGCCACAGGTAATAAAGAGTCCAGATTTGTAGCATGGAGGTTTAAAAGTTAGAAAAGATTGAAGAAGAGAAATGGACGATAAGACAATTCAAAATTTACGAGAAGCACTGGAGTTTTCTCCAGACAATATCCCTTTGAGATTGCATCTTGCAGAATCCCTGCGACTGGCAAACATGCTGGAGGAAGCCGAGGAAGAATACGAGATTATTTTACAATACAAAGCAGAGCCTAAAGCAAGAATTGGACTGGCGCTTATTTCTTATAAACAGAAAAACTATTCTAAGGCAATTGTGATCTTAGAAAGCCTGATCCAAGAAGGAAATAAGGATCTGGACACGCATTTATTTTATACGAGGTCTTTAGTGCGATCTAATGACAAGGCACAAGCTATAGATGCTTATCAAGATTTATTAAAATACCATCCTGGATTTAGTGATGATGAACTGGATAAAGAATTGAGAATGCCATCTAATGGCGCTGGAGATTACGACGACGACGACGATTACGATGATGATTATGACGACGGGTTTGATGAATCCAGTATTTTTATAGAAAAGCCAGAAATCAGTTTTAAAGATGTAGGAGGCATGGAAAATGTCAAGCGAGAGATAGACCTTAAAATTGTACAACCCCTACTCCATCCAGAAATTTATAAAGCCTACGGTAAGAAAATAGGTGGTGGGATTCTACTTTACGGCCCTCCGGGATGCGGTAAAACCTATATTGCAAAAGCAACTGCTGGACAAATCAATGCCAAATTTATATCCTTAAACCTCAACGATATTCTGGATATGTGGATTGGTAATTCAGAGAAAAACCTACACCGTATTTTTGAAGTAGCGAGAAACAACACCCCTTGCGTTCTTTTTATTGACGAGATCGATGCACTAGGCGCCAGCCGTAGTGATATGAAACAAAGCGCTGGAAAAAACCTGATCAATCAGTTTTTACAAGAGCTGGACGGTATTTCTAACGATAACGAAGGCTTATTAGTTTTAGGAGCCACTAACATGCCCTGGCATCTGGATACGGCCTTCCGTCGTCCTGGAAGATTTGACCGCATCCTTTTTGTACCGCCACCAGATGCTCCAGCACGAGAAGCTATTTTTGATCTCAAGCTAGAAGAAAAACCCACTAAAGATATAGATACGCAAGCGCTAGCAAAAAAAGCATTGGAATACTCTGGTGCTGATATAGAAGCCGTAATCGATATCGCTATAGAAAATAAACTGGAAGATGCCATCAAGTCTGGTATACCTCAACCCTTGACGACTAAAGACCTTTTAAGATCCTTAAAACAACACAAACCCAGCACTAAAGAATGGTTTGTCACTGCAAAAAACTTTGCTGTCTATGCCAATGAATCTGGGCTGTATGATGATATACTTCATTACTTAAAAATCAAAAAGTAATGACAGAAGCTTTATACGAAAGGGCCTATTTGCTCTATCAACAAAGAAGATATTCTCAGTCAGAAGATATCCTTAACCAAGCGCTGACTCAAGACCCCAACGACATTTCTTGTTTGCATCTTCTTGCAGAGGTCAACCTTGCTCAAGACGACCCTAAAAAGGCAAAACATTTTATTGATATCGCAATAGGACTCTCTCCATCCATGGCACAATTGTACGCTACTAAGGCGCGAGTTATGCTGGATGTAGAACGTTATGATGAAGCTGAGGAATTACTTAAAGAAGCTATAAGCCTCAATGCTCAAGAACCTCAAAATTATGCGATGCTGGCTCATGTTTCGCTTTCGCGAAAGCGGTATAAAGAAGCAGAGCAACTCGCTGAAAAAGCATTATCTCTAGATCCATCTAACCTGCTGGCACTCAATGTAAAAAGTACATCACAACTCAAACAGAATAAAAGAGCAGCCTCAGAAGAAACTTTAAAAGGTGCCTTGGGAGAAAATCCAGAAGATTCTTATACGCATACCAATTACGGTTGGAACAAACTAGAAATAGGAGATCACAAAGCAGCTCTAGAACATTTTAAGGAAGCCTTGAGGTACGATCCTAACAATTCTTATGCTCAAGCCGGGATGATGCAAGCCTTGCAAGCCAGATATTTTGTTTACAGATGGTTCTTAAAATATCAATTTTGGCTGGGAAATATGGGTGCCAAATACCAGTGGTTTTTTATCATAGGATTTTATTTGGGAACTCGAGCCATAAGCTATGCAGCAGAAACAGTTCCCGCATTAGAACCTTTTCTAACTCCTGTAGTAGTTCTTCTGGCTTTAATTGCACTGAGCACGTGGGTTATCGGCCCTGTGTCTCAATTGCTTTTCAGTTTTAATACATATGCCAAGTTCCTTTTGAGTACAAAAGAAAAACAAGCTGTTATTTTTACGGCTGTTTGTATCCTCGTCTCTTTATCAGGAGTGACAGGATACCTGCTCTTAGACGATTTCAGATTCTTAATGCTTGCTATAGCTGGACTCATTTTAATGATTCCGTGGAGTATGTTTTATATGGAAACTAAACCTGCATTAATGATGCCGCTCGCTGCTGGAATCATGACCCTGATCGCAGGAATTGCACTTTACATTAGCTTTACTACAGAAGATGTTATGAATGTTTTTGTGACTGCCTTTTTGATCAGCTTCTTTGCTTTTCAATGGTTTGCAAATGCCGTGAGTATTAAAAGAAGTAATATTT
>TARA_R110000751_G_scaffold1474_4_pt1 | contig 34923 bp, 20 predicted proteins | sample TARA_R110000751 | Tara Oceans TARA_R110000751 (sample SAMEA4398001) | marine metagenome | biome: Polar Biome; feature: [MES] marine water layer (ENVO:01000295) within the mesopelagic zone...; material: water (ENVO:00002006), including particulate matter (ENVO:01000060) such as...... | reverse complement strand
TGTTTTCTTTTGGCAGGTTCAGAAATGTACCGCTTAGAAATTTAAAATGTACTAACAACAATTAATAATTCTTTGTTTAACTTTCTCGTATGAAATTAAAAATAATCTTAATGAGCTTATTTATAAGCAACGGGTTACTTGCACAACAAGAAGAAGTTAAACTATGGGAGGTAATACCGGGAAATATTGCAAACAAAAAGTATAGTGAAGAAAAACAATACGAGGGAGATCAGATACGAGGTTATAACAAGGTTTCAGAACCTACACTTACTATTTTCACTCCAGAAGTAGGGAAAGCTAATGGCACTGCAGTGATCATTTGCCCAGGAGGAGGTTACAGTCATCTTGCGATTAATAAGGAGGGTTATAAATTAGGCGAATGGTTTGCAGAGCAGGGTGTTACAGGATTTGTATTGAAAAACCGGTTGCCTAATGACGCCATTATGGAAGACAAAACAATTGGACCTTTACAAGATGTACAACGGGCGATAAGATACGTTCGGCAACATGCTGTTAAATACCATTTAGATTCTTCAAAAGTGGGAGTAATGGGCTTTTCGGCAGGTGGTCATTTAGCCGTTACTGCTTCAACATTATATGATGAAAAAGTTTATGAAAGTGATGAAGGAGTATCTGCAAAACCTAATTTTTCCGTATTAATTTATCCTGTTGTAAGTATGAAAAATGAAGTCACCCATAAGGGCTCTCGAGATAATTTATTAGGGAATAATCCAAACGCTGCCTTAATTAAGAAGTATTCAGGAGAGGAACAGGTTACTATTAAAACTCCAATGACTTTTCTAGTTCACGCCAGTGACGACGGTGCCGTTCCCGTTGAAAATAGTATCAATTATTTTTTGGCTTTAAAAAATGTAAAAGTGCCTGTCGAGATGCATATTTATGAAGATGGTGGTCACGGTTTTGGGATGGGACGTTCAACTACTGCAGATTCTTGGCCTGAAGCTTTAAGTCTGTGGCTCAAGAAACACAGTTTCATTACAAATTAGTATTACTCATTTAAATTTTAACCGGCCTATTTAAAATCTAGCATATAAATTGAAGTGAAGAGGTCGTAAAATTTTAGACTGTTTGAGCCAAACGATTTTTGATTTACCTAAAATGCTTAAAGCGAGTTTCTAAAATTTAGACGTCGAGCAATAAATTTAGCTAGAGTTTCACAAGTCTAGATTTTTTTGGTTCGCTTTTTCATCGATGGAAAAAATGAACATTAATAATTAAAGTTATGATCAGACTCTTCACCCTTAGTTTAATACTACTATTCTTTCTTTCCTGTAAAGCTCAAGAATCCGCTTATTTATTCACCTACTTTAAAGGTAATGGAGAAGATGGTTTACACCTGGCATACAGTACTGATGCTTTACATTGGGAATCATTAAACTTGGACGAGTCTATTTTGACTCCAGAGATTGGTGAGCAAAAATTAATGCGTGATCCTGCGGTAATTCTTGGAGGTGATGGTAAATACCATATGGTGTGGACTACTGGATGGACAGAACGGGGTATTGGGTATGCTTCCTCAAAAGATTTAATTAACTGGTCTGAGCAGCAATTGATTCCGGTAATGGAACACGAAGAAAACGCTCGTAACTGCTGGGCTCCAGAGATCACCTACGATGCTAAAAATGAGGAGTACATGATATATTGGGCAACCACCATTCCCGGATTGTATCCCGAAACCCAATCTGAAAAAGACGCCGGTTACAACCATCGCATGTATTATACCCTAACTAAGGATTTTAAAGAATTTACAAAAGCTAAAGTGCTTTATGATCCTGGTTTTAATTCTATTGATGCAAGTATTCAATGGGATGGAAAGCAGTATGTGATGTTTTTAAAAGATGAAACCCGCGAGCCGGCTCGTAAAAATTTAAAAGTCGCATTCGCGGAAAATTTAACCGGTCCCTATTCTGAAGCCAGCGAACCTATCACTGGAAAGTATTGGGCAGAAGGACCTACGGCTTTATATGTAAACGGAAAATGGATTGTATATTTTGATAAATATATCGATCATCAATACGGTGCTGTACAATCTTCAGACTTAAAAACCTGGACAGATATTTCAGATCAAGTTACTTTTCCGGATGGTATACGCCACGGGACTGCAATTAAAGTTTCGCCAGCATTTTTAGAAAACGTAAAAACTGTCTTAGCAAGATAATATCAAAAACCGTTTATTAAGATCCTTCCTTATGCAATTAAAAATACGGCTCCAAACCTTCCCATTTCACATCCCAGCTTCCATCTTTTGGGAAGCCGGGATTTTTTATTTTATTTCCATCCCAACCGGCGCACATCATTGCAACAGCGGTTAATAGTCCGCCATTTCCTGGCATATACAGAGTTAAACGCTCTTCTTGATAGTTGTGTCCATTTTTGAGGTATGTATTGGTCTGCACATCCATAAACAAGGCATCAATTGCTTTCTGTGGCATTCTCAATCGAGTAGCAGTCATCGCAGTCATTGGAAAATCCCACCCCCAAGTATCTTCCCAAGTCCATATCTCCCACACTTTATTAAATGTATGTTGCATTGTGGTTTTATCAAGTAAAGTAGTTGCAGGCAGCATCCCATAAGCTCCTAAAACCGAAGGGTGATCGGTTAAAAACTCAGGATTGGTATAGGAGTCTGTAGCGCTTTCTGTCGCCAAGTAGTAATTTTCCTGAATCGGTAGTTCTGAAAGTTTACTTAATACTTCTTTCCATTTTTCAGGTACAGGTTCACCTATACGTTCTTTCCATTCTATAGCGGTTTTTAAGCCCCAGTTCCAATAGGCGAGTTCGTAGGTTGGGTTAAAGGTTTCTGTTTTTTCAAAACGTTCCTGTGCAGGAATCACCGGCGGACCTAAAACATAGCGGTCATTTTTTTCATCATAATCAGGAAACGAAGCCATAAATTCTGCTGTAGCAAACACCCGGTCTTTATAGTTTTTTAATGTAGTTTTAGTAGCGTCTGCACGGTACATTAATTCGGCAAAGGTGATAAAATGCGGTTGTTGCCATACCAAAAAAGCACCTACCGATGAGGGTCCTTCATCCCTATAAGGGTCGGTCATTTTTTGCCATCTTGCGCCTTCAAAACCTTGTCGGAATGCAAGTTTTTTAGCATTTTCAAAAGCGGTGTTATACCATCCTAAACTGTTCTCCAGCAATTCTGGTCTTCCCCAAAGCGCATAATGAACTCCGTGCCACCAGTGCATTTCTAGATGAGGTTTGCCATACCAACTGTTATAGGTTAAACCGGTTTCCTGAGGTGGCATATTGCCGCTAGTTTGCGCTTTGGTCAAATATTGTGATAGCACCACGCGACGCTCCAGTTCATTTGCTCTGGAGTCTGTACTGCCAGAAAAATCTACAATCCCTCCGCTTTCCCAAAACTGTTCCCACCCTGTAGTGCTGCTTGCGTGTACGGTATTTGCAGTGGCTAATTCATCAATTTTTTTATCAGAAAAGGTACAGGTAAATGTGATTTTTTCGCCTTTAGGGACTATACTAAAATAGTGCTGTTTCTTTTCTATAACTTTTGCATCACCTTCCCATTTTAACCCCACCGTATACGACAGCGAATCTAACGAGCGATTGATTGCCGCAGTGTTGTCATAATTTGTGGTAAGCGTACTGGTATAGTGTTTAGGATTTTTCCAATGAGTGCCATAATCAGACCACTGGGTAGTGGGTGCAGGAAAGCGCAAGCGTATTTTAAGTTGGCCCGTATTGAGTAGTGCAGATTCTACGGTAACACCTATCGCATCCTGCTCCTGACTACAAGAGGTAATCACTTTTACCGGAACGCCTTCTACTTTAAAATTACTAATTAATATTCCCGTCCATAAATCTAAGGTTTGATTAACAGCCTCTATATCTTCTGGTTTTACAGGTGTTCCATCTTTTTTGGTGATATCAAAACCCAAATTTCCTAAATGCACCCGATGCGGATTGGATCGGTAATATTCAGCAGCATCTTTGGCGTGTTGCGGTGATTTTACTTGTGTGGCATACGAAACGTTTCGGCCATTTTGATCATAGTCTAACAGGGTTTCTTTAAAATCGAAAGCTTCTGTATTGGGGAATGCATTCCAGCCCCAATTGGATTGTGTTCCTAAGGGAATTCCTTTTTCGTAGAAATCGGGAAAGGTTTGCAAGCCGGTAACATCTGTTGTAAAGGCAAAATTACCATTACCCAGCGTTAACGACGCCAATGTGTCAATCTCGGTTAGATGTACATTGTGACGCGAGACTACAGCTTTGCGATCTATTTTAGTTTCTAAAGTAGTTTCTTTTTTAATTTCCTGAGTGCAGGTTAATGTACACCCGAGGAAAATCAGACTAAATAGCTGTTTAAGATTCATAATTTTAGTTAGCGTTGTAAGGTGAGACTCATCAAACCGATAATCACATCATTGGTAATACTTTCTATGTGTATACTTTGTAGCGTTTTTTTCGCATTCAGCGGAAGATCTAAAAGCGTTCCTGCTCCACCATCAATTCCATACTGCGTAAAACCGTGAATGTCTGTATAGTCATCAAATTCCCGGGTTATTTCTCCTGTTTTAAATAGGAGGCGCGGAGGTTTTGGAGCGTCGGTTCTAAATGCATAGCCGTCTGTGTAATAATCCTGCTCAATGGGCCACCAGTTTTCTGGATTTTTTAGACGCAGCATATCTGAAGTTCCATCGGTATAGGTTACGGTAACCCTGCCATTTTCCATTCGGGTTTGCATTGGGTTAGTAGTACCCGTCATTATCATGTAAGCGTGACTTGCTTTGCTCGAAAGTGGTATTGTAATTCCGTCTGGATAGGTATCCCATTTTGAGGTAAAAACAACATTTTTATCGTTTGCTTGAAGTACTGTTTTAAATGGTATATTTTGCGGACTCTTTATTGTTCCTGTAGATGCTGCTACCTTGCGTAAACCACTATCGTCTATAATTATTTCATCGGAAATGTTAGGGTAACACCAATTGCCAATTCCTGTTGTGGGCAGTTGTAGTGTAGGTGATTCTGGTCTCGGACTCAAATACTGTGGTTTGAAAATTTGGTTTACGACAGCACTAAAATGATTCGATAAATCAACAAAATCAAATTTAGGTTCTTGGTAGATGGGAATGTCCCAGTTAGTAAATGCCAACTCAAATTTCTCACCAGAAGATGAAACAAACCGTATTATATTTGTTCCGGGAACCACTTCTGAATGTGGAATTTTCAGTTGTTTGCTGTCTGATGGCGCAAATTTTATTTTTTGTTGATGATTGGTATTTATTTGTAGAGTGCCTTCTAAAGTTTCTGTGCTATTGCTTTGTAAATCAAGTGTCAATATTTCAGAAGAATAGTGGTTGTGGATAATTTCTATTTTTGGAATTACCTCAAACATTATCGGTTGCCACCAGATCATCTCATCGTGTTTCAGTTTTATAAAAACAGTTTTATGCCCTAAACCAGAATTTATTTTTGCTTCAATTTTCTTAGCAGAAGTATTAATTTCAAAAAGTGCCTTTTGCGGATCGTAAACTTCCAGAATTTCAGCGTCTAAAGTTTTGATATTCAGTAATTCTTGTATTACATATTTTGTTTTTGAAGTAATACTATCTAAGGTTTGACCGCCCCATTTAATCTCAATTATATACTGCTTAGCATTACCCGCATTAATGTTGATTTGTGGAGCTCCTAAGGCATTAGTATCTATGGTATAGGTTACTTTTTTGCCGTTTACATTGAGTTCTTCAATAATAGAATAGGCGGCATTTAATTCTAGCTGAAGATTCAAATCAGTACTAAATTTATTTTCTAAGGTATAGATTTCGGTATTGCCTGTTCTCTTAAAAGACAACGAGACATCGGGCAGTTGTAAGGAAGCCTGTTCCCATTCTTTTGGGAAACCCGGTTGTATAAGTAATTCATTATTGATGAAATTTGGCTTTATGCCAAAGAGCCCTTCAACTAATGCTCGTGCAGCAACACCTATAGGATCTGCAAAATCCCGGTAGAGTTCGCCTCGCATGGCATCATAAAACGATAACTGCTGAAAGCCGCCAGGTGATGCACCCAAATACATACTTTCTATAAGTGCACTTTCAAAAAGTTTAAAACCCTTTTCAGGTTGACTGCCTTGCCAGTAGGCGAGTGCCATATTAAGATTCTCTGCTAGAGCGACATTGTTTACAGACCAGGTGTAAGGTTGCCAGTTGGTCGTTGCAACTAAAGAGAGATCATCATATGGTAAACCCTTAGCCGCGACAGGAATATGCGGAATCTCATTTGTCACATAATTCAAACTTTGATACTCTTGAAAATTATCTGAAATACCTTTATCAAGCGCGTGATACACCGTCCAGATTCCGGGAGTTTTGTGTAGCAGTTGATTGCCTAACGCATCTTTATATTCTGCAAAAACGCCTTGCTCAGGAAGCCAAAGTGTATTTTGAATGGCGTTTTTAATTTTTTCGGCTTCTGCCAAATAAGGTTGGGGATCTTTTCCTAAAAGCGCTGCCAATTGCGCAGTCATAAGGTTTGCACGATAATTATATGCCGACGTATACGTCACCGAACCACCGCTGTATTGCAAGGCATCACTCGCCCAGATGGTTGCATAGGCATCATAGAGTCCATCATCATTTGCATCAAAATTTCGCTTTTCCCATTTTAGATGCCGCTCAATCACGGGAAAGATTTCTTCAAGAAATTCAGAGTCATTATTCCAATTAAAATGCGTGAGCAGCTGATCTATAAAAACCAGATTCATATCATAATGATGCGCACGGTCATTGCGATTGGGATGTCTGCTAATATAGCCCTCACTAAACAGTGCTGTGCCCAAAACTTCCTTTTGCCGTGCAAAATGACGGCTGCTGTCTAAAACTGCAGGACCGGTCTCGGGTTCTAAAACCTGTGATTTGCTATAGCTGCTAAAGTGCGTTTTAGCACGGTCGTGCCAACCTAATACATCTGCGGCATACGCGCCACGCCAGGCGTTGAGATGCATCCGCCAGGCAACTGAACCATGTAAATACGCCGGACTTTCCCAGATAGCATCTGCTGCAGTTGCTAGGGTGCCACCCAGCGTGTTGAGGTAGGGGTTTGGAGTGGTAAGAGTTACTCTATTTGCAAGTATTTTTGCTTTATCTAACGCTTGATTAAATGCTTCTTCTGTAGTACTAGTATCTTGAGTAGTTATAGAATTTGGATTTTCAATATTCCAGTAATAGGTTTTTGAAGCATTCCGTGTAACGGTGCCAAGCACTACAGGCAGTGAATCTACAGTTGAGTTGTTTAAACTTATGGGATTTTGAATCGCAGTTGCACTACCTAGTTTTAATGAGCCTGCCGGGATTGTGCCAATAAGTGTCTTGGTATTTTTACTTGTTTTTTGATCCCAATTAAAATTAAGAGTAAACTTGTTTTTGGCTAGGGTATAGGTGTTTTGTAAGCAATATTCTGGTTGCAGGTAAAATACAGATTCGGGGTCTGCACCAATATCTCCATCTCTATGGAATTTCTTTCCGCTGGCTCCACCAAACAACCAATTGATATCAACCGTTTTTGGCAAATTGGTTTCCGTTACTTTAAGTAAAAAACCTTCGTGTGTCGCCGAAGCTACTACAGTAACCTGTACCATTCCGTTGCCTAAAATTGCATCCCGTAATATGTATTCCATAACTCCAGGCGCATAGCGAGTTTCAATACTATCAGCTTCCGTGATCCATTTGGAGTTTTTTCCATTACTAATACCTAGTTTAAAGTTGCCACCCATTCCCGGCATATACAAAGCAAACTCGGGTAAGTCACCGGTTTCTAATCTAAAGCCTGTATTTGTACCGTATAACGCGCGGTTAAATTTCCGGTTTCCGTTTACTAAATGAAAATTTCTACCGTCTGGCTTATAATGTAGCTGTCTTTTTTGATTATGCCACAACGCATTTTCTTGAGCGATTACCGATGTAAAACTTACTACAGTTAAAAATAGAGGTATTAAAAAGCGAGCTACTTTTTTGGCTGAAATACTCATTTCCCTTTGTTTTTAGGCTTCAATTCGTCAGGACTGTCATTTGTGTATTTATCAAACTGTTGCTTAGAAGGGTTTTCGAATAGATCCTCAATTAGGGCAATATGAAGCTCATTTTTCGGGTTAAATTCTGCCGAAGCCATATACTTTTGCAAGCTGTAATACAATTGATGGGCTGCCGCATCTTTCTCAGGATCGTTAAGATCAACACTCACAACCATGAGTTTCCCATTGCCTACTTTGGCTTCAAAAGCCATCGCAAGTCTGCGGTTCATAAACCAGGTGTCTATAGGCTGAATTAGCGGTTTAAAATTTGCTGGAAAGTCTTCAAGATGCATCACTTGCTGCTTATTTACAATGCTGTACCATTGCAAATCGCTGTGATATTCGGTAGGAAATTCTTTGAATAACGGATGCTCAGGATCTATTAAAATTCCTGTAGTATGTGGTGGTCGCATTTGAAACCACGAGGTATTCCAGAACACTGGGATAAAAGTTTGTATTACTTCGGCACCTTTTACAATCTTACCTGCCGCATTTAATAAAACCGTACCGCCAGCATTTAGAGTTTTTAGCGCTTTTTTGTCAAGCGAAGTACACTCATAAACTTGCGTAGTTACAGCAGGTAATTCTTTGGGGTATACCCAAAAATCCCAGTGATTCTTAAATTCGGTATTTTCAATAGCTATGGTAAGCGTCAATTTTTGCGGAGTTTTGATTTCGCTAAGCGGAACTTTTACTTCACCTAAAGTTGATAAACCGAATCCTATTTCAGATTTATTAAAATCGCCGGAAGCTACAATAGCTTCTTCTTCATTAGTAATCTGCCAGTTTTGATTAGCGTTTAAAGTAGTCCTACCATAATGAGAAACAAGAGCGGTAGCAGTAAACAATTCGTCATTGGTATATACAAACTTAGGCAGTTCTGCTAAAGGCACTGTAGTGTTTGCAAATTCCCGGAATGCAGTCGCATCTATATAGGGTTTTGGATCCCAAAATGCATCCAACATACCCACAAGGGCAGTTCCTTGACCCGAATAATCACTTAAGGAAAGCATTTGATAGCCGGAATAATTAGGTGTGCGCAATGCTTTTTCTATATCATATTTGTAACACAACGCCTGCAACTTCCCGGAAGCCATAAAAAAATCGTCTGCCTGATCAAGCATATGATGATCTGCAAGATCTTCTTCAAAAAGTTCAAAATTCTTAGCCTTGAGCGGGCCTGAATATTTTTCAGTCTCTTTAAAATTCGGGAAAACACAATACTGTCCGAGTTCATGAGAAACAAACGGAACTTCAAATTGTGCGATATTTTTAGTAAAAGTTTTTCGGGTTTGTGGCGTTTCATTTTTCCAGTCGAGTCCTCGGGCACCGCCGCGCACCATAAATTCATTATTGGGTACAATCGGCCAGCTTCCACCTACAGATGCCCCTGTGTACAATCGGCGGTTATCTCTTTGTTTCCAATACTCATTAAAGGCACTTAAATATTCAACTTGACGCCCCGTAGGTTCATTGCCATAAGCCAGCATCACATAGGAGGCGTAGTTACCGTAATGGGTTTCCATGCGGTTAGTTTCTTCATAAATATAGGTGTCTATGGGCCTTCCCAGGCCTAGAGCACTACCGTGATTTGCCCAACTGGGACCTTCGGGTTGCAAATAGATTCCTACTAAATCTGCAGCTTTAAAAGCAGCTTCGGGGGGACACCAAGAGTGGTATCTTACGTGATTGAGGCCGTGGTCTTTAATAGTTTTAAATACTTTTGTCCAGGAGTCTACATCCATGGGTGGATGTCCGGAAAGTGGATAAATTGCATTATCTAAAGTTCCTCTCAAAAAGACGGGCCTATCATTGATTAAGAAGGAAGTAGCTTTCGTTTTAAAATCCCGAATTCCAAATTGTAGCACTTGTTGATCTATTCCTACGGAAGAAGATAAGGTGACTTTTGCACGATATAGCGCCGGGTCAAACTCATCCCAAAGCGCAATTTTTTCACCTAACGGAATGGTTGCAAACAGCGTATCCCGGGTTGAGCTGATTTTGAAAGATGCGGTGTAGGGTTTAAGTTTTTGAGTAGTAGTTATATTAAAAGTCTCCAGTTCAACATTTAATTTTAATTTTTCTGCCTGTTGTTTTAACTGTGCGATAGCAACTTTAAAACGAACTTCTTTTGCAGTACGGTCGGGGTATGCCTGAATATCTTCAATATAGGTTTCGGGTGTGGCGATTAATTTGAGTTTACCTATAATTCCATTCCAGTTGCCTTGGGTATGATCGGTAAGGCTATGCGAATCTGGCCCTACATTTATATCTTTTATACGGTTATCAACGCGAATACTCAGCGTATAAGTTCCAGGTGTTAAGTAGCTGCTCAACTCATATTGATGTGGTGCTACCATAGAATTTTGCATCCCTATTTTTTGAGCATCCAGATAAAGCAGCGTTTCAGTATGTGGACGTTCTAGGTAGAGGTAAATATGCTTATTATCCCAATCTTTGGGAATAGTAATTTCTTTTTGATACCAGGCTGCACCTACATATTCTTTTTCAGGTGTAAGCCAAAACGGGAATTTTACATCTCCAGCTCGACGGTATTTTTCAAATCGCGGATTGAAGTAAAACGAACTGTCATAAATACTACCTGTCCACTGGGTTTTTATGGTAATATCATTGCCTTTATTATTCGTTAACATGGAACCCGGAAGTATAATGTTGTCTTTAAGTTTGCGGGAAAACCACTGCGCGGTTGTACCCACATCAGCTGCATCGATCTCAAAACGCCAGTTGCCTTCCAGATGTAGCGTATCGCTTTTCTGAGCAAAAATAGATTGCATTCCTAAAAAGCTCATAAATAAACTCAGCAATATAAATGGATTGCGCATATTAATTAGATTCAAGTTTAATAGGGACTAATTTGATGTTAGGTTTAGGTGCTTTTTCCATCCCATAACCCATATAAAATCCTACATGAGGAGGTTGGTTGTACCCAATATTCTGCCAAGCAATACTCAATCGGTATTGCGGATCATGCATCAGGGTATATTGACGCATTGTAGTGGGAATAGAAGTAGTGTAAATACGCAATTCTGTACCGTCATCGCTAGGTAAAATTAATTCTTCACGCCAATCGCCCAGAATATCTGCGGAAAGGCTGGGAGTAGATTTTGAACCGTTTACTGAATGAGCACCTTCAGCTTTAAAAATTCTGCCTTTTCCATATTTCTCAATATAGTTGCTGTTTAAAAGTTCACGAGTAGGGTCACCATCCCACCATATTAAAAAGTTTGCAACTCGGGGAGCTCTGCCTATAGGATTGCCTTTTATATCGTGAAGATCCCGATTACCAGACCACCACATTTGTGCTCCTATGCGTGTCGAATCTATATTTGCGGCCACACCGCGGCCCACATCCTCATTAGGCTGAGCCTCAAACAATACGTTTCCGTCTTTTGCTGAATATAAGACGACTCCCGGTCCTTTTGTACCTTCTTCAATTTCATGTACCCCAAAACGTTCTAAACCGGGTATTTTAGGATCTAGATCACTTACATGAATCGCATCGCCGTGTCTAAAACCTGTGGTGTATAAACCGCTACCATCATCATCTATCGTCATCGCGCCAAAAATGATTTCATCTTTACCATCTTCATCTACATCTGCAACCGAAAGGTTGTGATTACCCATCCCTGAGTAGGGATTTTCCCCATTTTCCGAATCAAAGGTCCAGCGGGAGAGTAATTGATTATTTTTAAAATCAAAAGCTGCCAGTACAGTACGTCCATAATAACCTCGGCCCATTACAATACTCGGGTGTACTCCATCAAGATATGCAACACAAGCCGTAAAGCGATCTACCCGATTCCCAGTATTATCATTTCTTCCATTACCACCGGCTCCACCCCATGCACCAATGTTTCCACGCTCGGGGATATAGTCTGTGGTTGCAACAGCTTCACCGGTTTGACCATTAAAAACCGTAAGATATTCAGGGCCTTTTAAGATTTTACCAAAGGTGCGGGAGCGCTCATCAGTATCGCGCCAATCTGCTTGGGGGTCACCAATTACTTTTCCTAATGCATCTGTCGTGCCGTCTGCGGTTTTGCAAACCATTTCGGCTTTACCATCACCATCAAAATCATAAACCAAAAATTGGGTATAATGTGCTCCTTCACGTATATTTTTTCCTAGACTTAGTTGCCAAAGCAAGGTGCCGTCTAGTTCGTAGGCCTGAAAGATAGGAGGGTCTGTTAATCCACGATGTGAGTTGTCGTGACCCTTGCCGGTCATATGCACAATAAGTTCATACTGCCCATCACCATCTAAATCACCTACAGCTGCATCGTTTGCGTTATAGCAATCAATTTTAGTAAGGAGTAACGATAAATAGGGTTTTATAGCAGCGTTAGGCTTTATTGTGAATGTGCCAGGTTCATTATTTTCTATGTTTTGTGTCACCGATTTCACAAACCACATGTTTTGGATCTTTAGGTTTGCAGTAGTGTCTTTAAAGAAAGTGCGATTTAAAATTGGCTCTTTATTTAACTTAACAGGTTTAGCATCTTCAGATTGCCGATAGACATTAAAGCTAAGTTCTTCTGCATCTGTGCCTAAAAACCTCCAGCTTACAATTACTTCCCCATTTTCTTGGGCAAGTGCAACTACACCCCGGTCTAGATATTCCATCTGGCGTTGTTGGGCGCTGCAGGAAAAGCCAATTCCGCAGATAATTAATAACAGGTTACGGCTAAATTGGCTGAATGCTTTCATAATATTAATGGGTTTGAGGTAAAGTGTATGGGAGTTTTGTGTCCTTTTCGGCCAGTATAAAATAATCGAGCAATACGCCAGGATCCAGACGGTATATTTTAATTGAATGATTTCCCGATTTGAGAGCACCCAAAGTCACTGATTTACGGGCTTGGTTGCGAAGCACATTTTGTTTCCATTCTTCGCTTCTGCCAGTCGTTTTAAAATCTAATAGTTTAATAGCATTATCATTTAACTGAACACCTATTTGTAACTGCTGTGTGCCGGTTATGGGATGATTGGGTAGTGCCATTAAAGTCAATTCGGCATTCTTTAAATCTTCGGAAAGCTCAATGTTGTAGCTCAATACAGGAGTTGAATCTGTGATAGTATTAATTCTGGATACGTCTGAAGCGGCGAATTGTATAACCTTCTGGGTATAGCCTAATCCGTTTAATTGTTGCGGATACCCTGCTTCAAAGTTTGTAGCACGTGTATAGTCTGCTGCGTTGCGCACCAGCGCAAGCTTAGGTGCTTCGGTATTTTTTGACTCGTCATCCAAAATTTCGGGCAGCTCAAATACCGGAAGTCTTCGGGGTTTAAAATCCATAATACCATTCCATTTTCCGGCTGCAAGGCTATTATAAGTACTGGTTAATTGCTCAATCTTCTCGTAATTAGCACGTATAGCATTTTTAAATTCTTCAGATTTTTGATTATTGACTTTGCTATAATGCGTTGCTAAATCCCGATATAAAAATTTTTTGTTCATCGCGCTTGAGGCGAGTACCGGATAAACAACCAATTCAAACCACGCATCAGTCAGATGTTTTGGAATGTTATTTTGAATCGTGTACACCTTTTTTTGAAGGCCTTCATTTTTTTCTATGCGTGTTGTAACTTCGTCGTATCCCGCACTTAAGGAAAATTCGGTAAGATGTGTGGCTCGTGTCGGTTCGGTTTGACTCCATCCCATAAATTCGGGTTTGCGTAGCCAGGCTAAATCATAATATTCGTGACGCAATTCACTAATACCTGAAGCCAAATTTTCTCCAAAAATACTTCCGTAGAAGTCTTGCATATGCTTCTGGTAGCTGTTAGGCTTTCTAAATTTTTCTGGCTCAAAGGCCAAATCCATAAAGAACTGCGTACTGTATTCTGCAGGCTTGATATCACCCACATTTAAAATCCATATTTTATCTGCTCCCGTGTCGTAGGCTTTCAGTAGTTCTTCGCGTATTAAAGCGGGATGTGTTGTGCTCAACCACAAATAGTCGTGCGGTCTTCCCCAATACGAAGCATGGTAATAAACCCCACTACCGCCACTGCGTTTTCGTTCTTCGGCGTTGCTCAATTGTCGAATATACCCGTAGTTATCATCGGTCCACATGAGGGTAATGTCTTCGGGTAGATCAAGGCCGTATTCATACAAATCAAGCACTTCTTTATATACCGTAAACACCTGCGGTACTTTTTTAGGATCTCCTAAGTGTTTTTGTAATAAATCGCGCTGATCTTTAATAACGTCATTTAATATTGCAGCTGCATTTGCAGTAGTTTTGGCACCTTCCATCCCGCTGTCGTGAACGCCACGCATCCCAATGGTATAAATTCCGTTTACATCCTGAGCTTCTTGAATCCGCTCTTCCCAATATTTTAAAACTCGTTTTTTATTGATGAAGTAATTAAAATCACCCATCGAGTCGTGATCCCATTCATCAACATTATTGCGCAACATGGGTTCTGCGTGTGACGATCCTAAGACAATCTCATAATCTTTTGCCATTTGTACGTTGCCCGGATAATGAAAAAATGCCTTAGTACTGGGATGCATCGCCGGCCAAATCGTATTGGCACGCAGGCGCAACAACAATTCAAAAACCTTAGCATAGGTTTTAGGTCCTATATCACCGGTCCCGGGTTCAAAAGTTTTTGCAGCCCAGGGTTGTAATCCCCAGTCTTCATCATTAATAAAAATACCACGGAATTGAACCGCCGGACTCATCGATTGAAAATCTTCAATCGCCAACACCAAATTTTCTTGTATAGTGGGAGTGACATCTGCCCACCAGTACCAGGGAGAAACACCTATTTTCTGAGAGATTGAAAAAACACCATAAGCCGTTCCGCGAGCATCTGCACCAGATATAATCAACGCTTTTTCAACGTTTGCTACAGGATTAATTAGCAGTCTATGGGAATACGTTTCCCAGCTGTTTTCTGCCGATAGCCTCTTTTGATCTTTAACCAAGTTGCTAATTAACTGAGAATCATTGTTACCAATTACAATAACATTGCCCGATATTTCAGAAATACGCGTAGTTACTTTTGGCTTAAAACCCGTTACGCGCTCAATATCTTGAGCAAGTAAGTGTGCCGAAATTGAATCGAGTGCAGGACCGGTTGCATCATATATAATTGCAGTCTTCTTATCTACAGTGACCAGTTCAAAAACCTCGTCTTTGGGTTGTGGTTGAGCTGTACCGCAAGCGGAGAGCGAGATTAGAATAACTATAATATATAGCCGGCTTGAAATTTTCATTGCACTACTGCTGTGTGGGTTTGCGGTAAAGAGAATCTGAAATTACAACTCCGGGTGAGTTCTCAATTTTTAAGGTTGAACCATCGTTTATGCTTAGGCTTACATTCTCAATATCCCAGTTGGTACTGTGGGTGATTTGACCAGCTTCTTCTGCCTGAATATGGACATCCTTTAAGGTGATATTTTCTACTAAAGATTGTTCCATACCGTTTACGTTGATGGCACGCTGCGCGCCTTTCACATCAATATTATAGAGGGTGATGTTCTTAAACGTTGGGATTCCTTTTTTCGGAGGATCTACTTCCATCAATAAGGTTTTCCAACGCTGCGGTATGGTTTCGGCATCGTAACCTTCGGGTAGTTTGGAGTAGGAGTATGACGGATTCCAGTTCATAGATACTTCCATAAACGTACGTACGCTGTCCATTTGAATATTTTGCATATACACATCTTCAACAGTACCGCCACGATTAGTAGCCGATTTGATGTTGAGTCCGTTTTTAGTTCCCAGACCTTTGATGTTTGAGACAAACACGTGTCGTATATCTCCGCTGGTCTCACTACCTATGGTAAACAGACCCGATCCTGCCAAAGCGATACAATCACGTATCACTACATATTCGGTGGGGCGATCTACCCGAAGACCGTCCCAGTCGCGCCCGGCTTTTAGGCAAAAATTATCGTCGTTGCAGTCTATGTCGCAGTTTTGAACTAAAATATATCTCGAGGAATCAATATCAATCCCATCTGTACTGGGGCCGTGACCGCCTATATTGTTTCTAATGGTTAAGCCATCTACCGTGATGTGGTTAGAATACAACACCTGTACCGTCCAGAAGCCTGCACGTTGTATGTTGAGGTCTTCTATAAAAATATTTTCTGAATTTTGCACCAGGAGTGTACGCGGGCGTTTAGCGTCATAATCTACAATCCAGCGTAGGCCTTTGGGTTCGTATTCTTTACGCAGCTTCCAGTAATAATCCCAGAAGACTTTTCCCTGCCCGTCAACCAGACCGTCGCCGTTTATGGTCACATTCGTCTCATCTAACACATTGATTAGTGCCGCAGGCCATTTCATCTCAATACCGGCAATACGCGTATCAATCTCAGGATAGTCTTTAATTTCTTCACTCCCTAAAATCTCAACACCATCAGGAATGGTAAACTGTATATTTTTTTTGATGAAAACAGAACCACTCAAATATTTACCGGGTTTAAACGTAACCGTACCGCCGCCGTTTGCTGCAGCTGCGTCAATCGCTTTTTGAATGGCGGTGGTGGTCAACGCGCTCCCGTCTGCAATGGCATCGTAGTCGTTGACGTAAAAGATTTGCTCTTTAAAGGTATTGGGTTTTGCACCTACTTCATTGATCCACTCGGGCTCAAAGGCAGCAGGTTCTGCTGCTGCCAGATCTGGTTGTGCGGTTTTGTTTTTGCAGCTGCTTAGAGCTAATAAAGTAAGAAGGAAAAATATAGAAAGCTGTCTCATACCGGTTTATCCATTAGAATAAACAAGTTCCTTTTTTTATAAGGAAACAGCATCCTGTTCTTACCTGTTGGGAAGGCTACATAAGTAATCGATTAAATAGTTGAGATTTGTAAGGGTGGATTTTAGGAAAGGATATATAGGTTTAAATCCCGATGATTACAATGATAATGTGTTGTAGTGTTTACAAGATTTTTTTGCTTTCAGCCATAAACGCTTTTAAGTGTATATAAATTCCTAATACAAAAAATAGTCCCAAGCAAGGAAAACCGAAATAGGTCATTAGTAGGGGAGGAAAAACCAAAAATATCACACAGACCAGACAGTCCTCAACCAACTTTTAATAGCGACTTTATCAGCCAAGAAAATATTCGAAATTACACAGATTTAACCCGAAACCCAGGTAATTTAGTATAGATAAAGAAGTTCTTCCTCCGAAACGGCAAGTAAGAAAATCAATATTAAGAGAAGGTGGCTTACTATAAATGTTGTTAATGCAAAGATACTGGACTTATTCAATTTTAAATATCTATATTTCAATAGTCTCAGTATAGAATGCAAGGGTTTTTTATGAGTTTTTTGTTAGCCTATATCTTTTATCTGTTTTAAATCAAATCCAAGCATAAAAAATGCCTTTTCAAATGATCTAATACTTTTATTAATTCCTAACCTTTCTTTGGTGCATTGTGTTATCCACGAGGAAATTAAGTTGGCATTAAATCCATCAATCCCTTTTGGATGCTGGTTTTTAAAACCGTAGGAGGTAGCCACTTTTCTTTCTCTACCTATAGCTCCACTAAAGTTGAAAAGTTGATTTGAAAGTTTTTGAAATTCTTCTTTCTGATTTTTTGATAAGCTATTGTAATTTCTAATTAAAGTGAAATTTAGAAATGCTGAAACCCTTGAATCATAGATTAGGATATCAGGGTTAATAAATGAGTAGACCTTTGTCCATCCGCTTGACCATAGAATTGTTTCATTGATAAAATTTGGTTTCTCAAGAGTTTTTTGAAATGTCAAGAGTTCCGTGACCTTATGGATATATTTTTTAAGCCTTTTTTGCTCATAAAGGTTTACAACTGATTTTACGTTCCCAGTCAAAACATTTCCCCAATCAAATATTTTCAAACAGACCATGAGAATTTGTTCCTCGCTTAAATCTTTAGAGTTTAAAATGGTATTCCATTCTTGAAATTGTGCAATTCCAACATCTCCGCTATACGCGTATTTTTTGTCTGCATGAAATATTGAATTGAATGAAATAACGCCCAATCGCTTGCCGTAATCAATATCAAGATAAGGTTGATTCATCATTTTTTTAAATGAATCATAGTAGCCCAAGGATTTAAGAATAGTATCTACTTGGTTTTTAGTCATTATAATAATTGTTAACGATCTTGTATAGGAATAGTATGGCTGATTTGCACACTATCCATTCGATCAAATACAAGCCGAATTTTTAAATTTTTCTTATTATCTTCTTTCTCAAAAGGCCAAATTTGAAAATTTGGCGACCTTGTAAATGCACCCGAATCTTTGGGTTTTATAACATTACCCTATTATTTTAAACGTTGTTATGCACTGCCATTTTTCACTTTATTGGTATGGATTATAATACTCAAATTCCTTAATATGGTCAACTAAAATTGGTATAAACCAAGATTCTTTTTCTGTAAAACTCTCTAATAATTCAAAACTCTTTTCTTGCAAATAATAAGCATAAATTGCCGATGCGGAATGTCGTATTAATAATTCAATATTTTTGTCATTTATAATTTCTGCAAGTATATTTTCGATTTCGTTGACCATTGATAAAATAGCCTCAACAGATTGTCCGATTGTTCCACGTTGAATTCCAGTTCCTTCTTCGATTAGTGAAAGAAGTTTGATTACTTCAGTTTTTTCGAAGCGATTAATTTTCTTTAAAACATAATCTTTTGTTTCTTCTGTAATTGTATCTCCTCTATACCAAATATCAGGATGCCAAGGTATATGTGCTAAACGATAAATAATTCCACTATTAAGGTTTTCTACCGCGTTATTTAGAATGTGATTAATATATTTATCCCAAGTGATTTTTTCGTTTACGTACTTTCTAAAAAGAATTAGACTTCCAAGTACAAATTCATTTTCATTAGATGAATCAAAAAATGAAACTGCTTCATCTAGAGTTAATTCAGGCGTTTGATTAAGAACATTAGGTAGAAAAAGTCTATTAAAGTTTTCTAAATCAAGTTGATTACTTCGGTCAGCAAGAAACTTTATTGTTTTTAATTCTTTATCGTTTTCAAGATGGCTTTTTATATTTGTCCAAAAGCCTTTACCTAATTCAGGGATATAAACAATTCCACAAACTGGTAATGCATAATTTGACCAATAATTACGATGATTTTCAATTGGTATTACACAAGTTTTTTTATTTGATTGAAAATAAGAAGGACCAGATTTAATTTGAACAGCTATACTTTTATTAGCTGGTTTTTCGTCTTGTATAAATTCAATAATTCCATCTATTCCTAAATCATTTTCTTGTTCAATTTTATGAAATATACATCCAGAACTTTCTACAATTTCACGAACGAAATTGACGCCTTTTTTTGCTGTTATGTTCGATTTTAAATATTTGACCACTGAGGTTTGTTTTGGTTGTGCATAACGTTTAAATCAGCTTGTAAAAGTTTACAGGCATTTGTCAATCTATTATTTAAGTAAATATAAACCTTTATCCTTCAGACTCTCTACGGAATTCCTCATTCGGTATTTAAACTTAGAAGCAACGTAGCTTTTTATCAAATAGCAGTAGAACCACTAAAAAGAAATGGCCGTTATCCTCTACAATAACGACCATTTACACACACAATTATTTTGAGCTATACCGCTTTGCGCTGGTACAGTTTACTAAAGATTAAAAACAGAATCCCACAGCTAATCCACGCGGGTAAGGTTAAAAAGGATAAGAACACATCATACTGCACCGAGATAAAATAGAATACCCCAAAGCTTAATGCCCAGGCACCAAATACCGCCCAGTTGAATTTGATTCCGGTTTTTTCTGCATAAAAGGCTTGTATTCCAGCGCGGTTTCCGAAGAAATATTCAAAAACAATGATTGCTCCTATGGGTGCTAGAATAAAACCGTAAAGGGCTACAAAACCCAAGAGTTTCATCGCAAATGCAGGGAATAGTCCGGCTATGGTGGCTACTGTACCTGCAATAATGGTTACCCAGAAGGTAGAAAGTTTAGGTATAATGGCTTGAAAGGCAAGACCGGCTCTGTAAATCGTTGGGTTTGCCGTCGTCCAGCCTGCAAGAAGCACTGCGATAATCCCAAAAATACCAATAGCGTTATACGCCAGCGGTCCCGGTGCAACAGTAGGCGCTTCCCCACCGGCAAGCATTGCTAGCGCTTCGGGTGATTTAAGATATACGGCATAGAGTAGGGCAGCAGCGATCCAGGCGATATAGTGCCCTATGTAAATCCCGGCAGCCGTCGTCCAGCCTGCACTTGCTTTTTTAGCAAAACGAAATACCGATAAATCTGACATCCCAATGTGCATGGCTGCATTTGCAAACCACGACCACAATACCACGTGCCAGAAGGTATATTTTATTTGTCCCGGAAACGGCTCACTGCCTTCGCCCCAGATATTCCAGAAATCTGAAAAGCTGTTTACATCAAGTTGTATCAATGCTACAACACCACAGGCTACAAAAGCCAATACGATTACTGGAGACATCCAGTTAGCAGCTTTGGCAACGGTATTGTATCCTCGGGCAGCAATGAGTGAAATTACAGCTCCTATTGCTAAAACGACAATAACCCAGGTGAGGCTGTTAGGCGTGGTATCGGTAAGTTTGGGCATTTCCATATCAAACGGAATCCCCACTGCGGTTGCAGAAACGGTAATCATCGCCCCGGCAAGAAAACAGAATAAGATTCCGTTTGCCAGATTGTAAGCCGTAACCAGTCGCGTACCACAAATTTTTTCTAAATGAAAATACAGGGTGTATCTAAATTTAGTTCCTATTTCTGCGGTTAAAAATCTCCAGCTTAAAACGGCGAGGAGGTTACCTATTAATAAACCTATGATGAGGTCAAAGGCACTTACACCGGTGGTTAAAAATAAGGGACCTATAACAAACTCGGTACCTGCGGCGTGCTCCCCGGCGTACATTCCTAAAAAGGCTTTCCAGCTTTGCAATCTCGATTGCGGAACGGGCTGGCGTTCAAATTCGCCTCCTGCGATTTCTTCAATAGTATCTTCTTCCTGGTTGTATTGAGACATAGTTTAGGTTGTAATTAAATGTTTTGGTAAATCTTCTACGCGCTCGCAAACCAGCTGATCCATTACTTGTTTAAACTGGGTTTTGAGCATCCCAATGGTGTGATCGCCGCCTTTGTTTCCTAAAGCGCCGCAGCCGTACATAAACGAGCGGCCCATAAAGGTGAATTTTGCACCACATGCCATGGCTCTCGCAATGTCTGGGCCTGAGCGTAAGCCACTGTCCATCATCACTTCAATCTGATCGCCGTAAACGGCAGCGATTTCTTTTAGGCTGTTTATGGTAGATTGCGCAGCATCAAGCTGGCGCCCGCCGTGGTTTGAGACGATAATTCCATCAAATCCCATACGTATGGCAGCAGCAGTATCTTCTAACGAAGCCACGCCTTTTAGCACGAGTTTCCCTTTCCAGCGATCACGGATGGGTTTTATTTTTTCTTCGTTGAGTTTTCCTGAAAAGGTACGATCCATAAAGGCTCCCAGTTGTTTGAGGTTTAAACCTTCCGGCGTGTAAGGTTTTAGATTTTCAAAAGTAGGTTGACCGTATTTAAGCGTGTTGTATGCCCAGGTAGGTTTTCCCATAATCTGAAGTATATTTTTTACAGACATTTTAGGCGGAAGTGCCAGTCCGTTTCTAAAATCTCTGGGTCGAAAGCCAAACGTAGGCACATCGCACAAGAGAACTAAAACCGGGCAACCTGCCGCTTCGGCACGATCTATAATATCGTTACGCACTGCATCTTCAACCGGATTGTAGAGTTGAAACCAGGCATTCCCTTCGGTAAGTTCGCTTGCTTTTTCAATATCCATTGTAGTTACGGTACTCAGAATAAAAGGCACGTTGTGTTTGTGAGCGGCTTCTGCTAAAATAGCAGGTGAGTTGGGCCACATCAAGCCTTGAAGACCTACGGGTGCAATCCCAAAGGGCGCATCAAATTCCATCCCTAAAACTTTTGTTTTAGTAGAGCTATGTCCGTAATTATTTAAGTAGCGCGGTTGTAACTGTACATCGCGTATCTCTGAAGTGTTGCGTTTTATACTTACATCTTCGTTGCAACCGCCATCAAGATATTCAAAAGCAAATGCGGGTACGCGGCTTTTAGCTTTGGTACGTAAATCGTCAACAGAAGGATAGGCAGTGTCAAAAGCGTTGGCCATATTATTTATTTAGCGATGAAAGGAATGTGTTTTTTCATCGAGTAATTTTTCTTTAAAAACTTAGAATTTAATTGAGTATCAGAGATGCAAATTGCCGCTCCTAATGCAGAGCCTAATGAGGAGTCTGTGGTGCGTAGTTCCATAGTTCTAAAATGATGCGAAAGCAGGTGAATGTAAATATCGTTATCACTAAACCCACCGTCAACAAAAAGTTTTTCTATCGTCATATCGCCTTTTGCAGTCTGTATACTCTTTACTTGTAACAGCACTAGTTCCATCATCAAATGGTGGTAGGCATCTTCAAATGAGGTATATCTAAGAACGGTTTTGGGTGGCATCTCGGGATCTTCAAGAGACTCCCAATGAAAGAGTTTTTCAAATTCTTTCACAAGTTCATAATGTATTTCAGGATCAAATTTTACGGTTTTGTGATAGTCTTTAGCTACTCCGTAATGTTCGGTTAGTTTTTTAACCTGTATGCTGTATTCATTGCCTAAAAAGAGGCGCGCAGATTTTACAGGTTTCCCATTAATACGCATATAATTGATGCAATCTTTGGCAACATCTGCTTTGCTGAGCTCGTTTTCTACAAATGGATTTAAAGCAATACTCCAGGTTCCCGTAGAAATCAAAATAAACTGCTTTTTAAGACTGCGCACATAGGGGAGTAGGGCAGCCGAGCTGTCGTGAATACCTACGCCTATTTTGATGCGCTTACCATTATAGTTCATATTAATACTGGTTTCCGTAGAAACGATAGGAGGTAAAATCTGGTCTAGTTTTTCGGCATATACCCAGTCGTGGTAATCGCGCTTTTCAAAATCCCAAAGCGAGGTGTGACAACCAATGCTTGTGTATTCACTCAATGGAATCCCAGTAAAGACAAAGCTTAAATACTGCGGAAGGTGTAGTGAATATCTAATTTTTTTAAATACCTCAGGTTTGGTGTTTTTCAGCCAATACAACTGCATCCCTGCATTGAGCATGCCTGAGCTTGACGAACCTGTTTTTTGATGAAAATTTTCTTCAGGTCCGTATTTTTGATAAAACGAATCTATAATTTCGGAAGGTATCGTTTTGGTATAATTATAAAGCGGAAAAATCACATCGCGGTTCTCATCGAGATGTACCAGACTGGCACCGTACGAAGAAAAGTTAATGGCTTTGATGTCAAATTTTTCGGTTTTCAAGATGCGGTCAAAAACCGTTTTTAACCACTCTCGCAAAGCGGAAAGATCTTCGGTAGGATGACCGTCTTCATCTGTGATCTCATCAAACTGTATGTACTCACGGTACACTTCTTGAAATTCAGAATCAAAAAGAAAAAATTTCTTGTTTGTCTTACCAATATCAAATACTGCCGTAACTGTTTGCTTCATTAAATACTTCTTTCCAGATTAAAGTCCTGTAGCGATAGTGTTGCTACCACGTTCTTTTATCAATTGGCCACGTACATCAAGTTTACGGTAGGCATCAATAGGATTAATTACCCCGCCAGCCTGTAGCCGTGCCTGGCGAACCAGAGGGCGTACATCGGTACGGTAAGCACCTTGAATAATTTCTTGACAAAGCGTAACATCATTAGCTTCTTGAGCTGCCCTAAGTGCATCTTGATCTATTAAAAGCGCTTTTGCATACGCTTCCTGAATCGCTTCTAGCGACTGAATTAAATCTTCTAATGGATCTTTTACATTATGACTCGCATCGATCATCCACCCCAGTTCTGGATTGTTGGGATTGTTTTGCATCCCGTAAACCAGTTCGTTAAAGATGAGGAATAAAGCATATGGCTTGATGCTGCCTACGGTTAGATCATCGTCTCCATATTTGCTGTCATTGAAGTGAAAACCACCCAATTTGCCTTTCATCATTAAGATGGAAACAATCTGTTCAATATTAGTATTCGGTAAATGATGTCCTAAATCAACTAACGTATAAGCTCTTTCCCCGCAACCATTTGCTAGCATAAGTGAAGTTCCCCAATCTTGAATTACGGTACTGTAAAAATTAGGTTCGTAGGGTTTATATTCTATAAAAAGTTTCCAGTCTAGCGGCATATCTTCATAGATTGATATCAGGCTGTTTTGAGTATGTGTAAGTGCCGTTTGAAAGTTGTTCTGTCCCGGAAAAGAAGAGCCGTCTGCCAACCATACGGTAAGACTTTTTGATCCCAGTTTATTTCCTATTTTAATAACTTCTTTGTTATGCGCAATGGCCTGATCACGTATTGTAGCATTGGTATTACTTAACGAACCGTATTTATATGATTCTTTCTGGTTTTTTTGATCCTGAAAAGTGTTGCTATTTACGGCGTCAAATTTAATTTTATTGATTGCTGCAAGTTCTTTAATGGCATTGTAATCGTTGGGAACATCCCACGGAATATGAAGCGATACAGCGCCGGCAGTTTGTGTAAGGCTGTGGATTAAGCCAATATCTTCTATTTTTTGCTCTAAAGAAGCCGGTTCGCCTGAAAATGAGAACCTGCCAAAGCGCGTGCCACCGGCACCCAATGCCCAGCTAGGGATTGCTACCTGAAATTCAGCAAGCTTACTAATAATTTTTTCAACATCAGTACCGTTATTCGACAACGATTGAGCTAAAAAATCATAGTGTGATTTATGATCAGAAAGACCTGTTTTGTTTAGATCTTCGAGTTGTTGGTTATTAAGTTTCATAGGAAAAGAAATTCTAAAAAATGAAGTTAGTTAAAACTCTTGGAATCAAAATAGATCTAAGAGTTTTAACCGGCTTCAGTAAGTTTTTTAATTTAGCGTACAAATGCATTGGCCATACCACCATCTACATTTATGGTGTTTCCAGTACTCTTTTGTAGAACCCCTACACAAGCAAAAACACCGTCTGCAATATCGTCTGGAAGAATGATCTCATTTAATAAATTACGTTTTGCATAATGAGCGGGTAAGTCTTTAACTTCGATGCCGTATGCTTTTGCACGACCTTCTGCCCAGTCACCTTCCCATATTTTGCTACCTACAATAACCCCATCAGGATTTACCGTATTTACACGTATTTTATCTGTTCCCAGTTCTGCAGCTAGCAAACGAGTCATATGCTGTTGTGCAGCTTTTGCAGTGCCATAAGCAACATTGTTAGGTCCTGAAACCAATCCGTTTTTACTAGCAATATTAACAATATCACCACCTAAGCCTTGCTTACGCATTACAGCAACACCTTCCTGAGCCATTAAAAACTGACCCTTTACAAGTACATCCTGCAATAAATCCCAATCTTTCTGAGTCGTTTCTTCTAAAGGTTTTGAGATTGCAAGACCTGCAGAATGAATAATAATATCGACCCCACCAAAAGCTAAACATGCGTCCTTATAGGCCTGTTCAATCGCTTCCTGATTGGTTACATCGCAAACTGCACCAGAAACCTGATCTTTTTTATAGGTTGCTACTGCTTCATTCAGCGCCTCCTCACTCATATCGGTAAGTACTACATTAGCACCTTCGGCAACTAGTTTATCTGCAATCGCTTTACCAATACCACCGGCAGCCCCGGTTACAATAGCCACTTTGCGCGAAAGTGGTTGTTCTTTTGGCATACGCTGCAACTTCGCTTCTTCTAAAAGCCAGTATTCAATATCAAACGCTTCCTGACGTGGTAATGACGTATAACTTGTAATCGCTTCTGCACCGCGCATCACATTGATCGCGTTGATGTAGAATTCGCTGGCAACCCGCGTGGTTTGTTTATTTTTTGCAAAGCTGAACATCCCCACTCCCGGGTAGATAATGATTACGGGATTAGGGTCACGCATTGCAGGACTATTATCGTGTTTGCACGTCTCGTAATAGTCTTTATATTCCTGACGGTATTGTGCAAAAGAAGGCTCAAGCTTAGCCAGTACTGCATCGGTATCATCTAAATTGTCATCTTTGTCAAGATTCAGAATTAACGGCTGAATTTTAGTGCGTAAAAAATGATCTGGACACGAAGTTCCCATACGAGCGAGACGCTCTAGATCATTACTGTTTATAAATTGAAGTACTGTTTCTGTATCTGTAAAATGCCCAATCATTCTATCTTCTGAAGAAGCAAGACCTCTCAGTAGCGGCATTAGTTTAGCAGCCTGATTTTTACGTTTATCAGGTGGTAGGCTTACAATTTTTTCACCTCCAAAAACGCTTCCTTTTTCTTTTACTTTTTTCTCGATATAAGCAGATGCTTTTTCAATTACTTCAAGACTATTTATGTAGCAATCATAAGAAGTATCTCCCCAAGTAAATAATCCGTGGCTTCCTAAAACAATTCCACGTATACCTGGATTATCATTTAGGCATTTCTCTAACTGAAGTCCAAGATCAAAACCTGGACGTTGCCAAGGGACCCAGCCCATTGTATCTCCCCAGATTTCTTTAGTCACTTGCTCACTATCTGCTGCAGCTGCAATTGCTATTAGTGCATCAGGGTGAAGGTGATCTATATGTTTAAATGGCAAAAGACCGTGAAGCGGAGTGTCAATAGATGGCGCTTTAGAATTAAGGTCATAAATGCAGTGGTTAAAAAGACCTACCATACGGTCTTCATCTTCAAGACCACCATACACGTTTTTTAAATTTCTAAGGCGATCTGTATATAAACCTGCTATACCTTGTCTGGTTAATGTGCCTATATCACCGCCAGAACCTTTTACCCACATCACCTCAACATCTTCGTTTGTAAGCGGATCTTTTTCTATGGTTTTACAACTGGTGTTACCACCTCCATAATTTGTAATTCTTAAATCTGCACCTAGGATATTGGAGCGGTATAAAAAAAGTGCAACCTGGTCATCGCCTAATTCTGCAGCCTTTTGTTCATCCCAAAGATAATTTACGTGGCTAAAAGTTTTTTCCATTTTCGTTTTGTAAAGTTTAACGCTTCTGATTCAAAATTATAGGTATTGAACTAGGTTGGCATCCTGTGCTGTACTGCTATATAAATGTTTTTAGAAGCTAATCTTTTGATTAGTTTTACAGATACTTAAATAGAATTTTGTTATCCCTAACTTATGGCTCGAACTGTTGAAATAAAAATCAATGAAGATTCAAGAATACCTAAATACAAACAAATTGTGGACTCCATAATTGATGATGTTGCAAAAGGTAAATTGAAAGTAGGTCAAAAGATCCCTTCTATAAATGAACTGAGTGAAGCAGCGTATTTGAGTCGGGATACGGTAGAAAAAGCTTATAAAATATTAAAAGAACGCAAAGTTATAATTTCAGTTAAGGGCAAAGGATACTACACGGCCAAAACGGAGTTGATATCTAAGATTAATGTTTTCTTCATGATCAATAAACCCAGTTCATATAAAATGATCATTTTTAATCATTTTGTGAATACCATGGGTGTAAACGCACATGTAAATCTTAGCATTTATCATTGCGAAGAATCACTATTTATTAATGCGATCGAAAAAAATCTAGGTGCATTTAATTATTACGTGATTATGCCTCATTTTAAGGATACAGACCTTAATCATGTAAGCTTTACTCCTAATGTATTAAAGACAATAGAGCGTATTCCTAAAGATCAATTGCTTGTGGTAGATAATGCAAAGCCAGAGATAAAAGGAAATTATGGGTCTATATATCAAGACTTTAAAGAGGATATTTATAATGCCCTCATTGAAGGAATGGATAAATTAAAGAAATACGACCGTTTAATTCTGGTTTATCCCTCAAAAAGTGTTCATCCCTACCCGCGACGTATCGTTCATGGCTTTCGCTATTTTTGTCAAAAATTTGATTTTGAATTCGAAATTCTTGATGAGATTTATGATGATATGGAGTTTGAAAGCAAAGACGTTTACATCACCATAGAAGAGATGGATCTTGTAAATCTGCTTCGACAAGTACGTGCTCGCAATCTTGTATTAGGAAAAGACATCGGTGTAATCTCTTATAATGAAACGCCGTTAAAAGAACTTTTAGGAATCACCGTAATTAGTACAGATTTTAAAGCAATGGGAGAGACCGCGGCATACATGATTCTCAAGAACAAAAAAGAAAAAGTCAAAAACGTATTTAAGTATATAGAACGTAATTCGGTTTAATCGTATATCAGAACAGTACAGGATACGCTAGTGTATTCCTCTTTGTATTTTTCACATAACTTTTTCTAAACAAAACAGCTATGCGGAAATGCTACTGCCTTTTTATGCTTCTTGGCTTGATGTGCAATCTACTTTCATCTCAAGAAAAAGAGTCATTTTTTTTTGATTTTACAAAGCAAAAAAGTTCAACATCAGCGGTTGGCATTAATTCTGGACAACCTTTCTCTAACGAATTAGGCTATGGATTTGATTTTGGTACCGCCTATCGCGTAACTAGCAATAAGCAGGGTTTTACAACTACAGCTCCGGTTTATTTTTCGGTACAAATTCCTGAAGGAACTTACAAAGTCACGGTAACGGTTTCCGGAGAAAACACTACAACTACTTTAAAAGCTGAGTCCAAAAGGCTTTTTATTCCGCAGCATACCATAACTACAACAGATGAGGTAACACTATCCTTTAATGTTAGTGTTTTTAAACCTCAAATTACTTCAGACTATAATGTAGGTTTAAAAGACCGCGAACTTTTGAAACTCGATTGGGATGATAAACTTACCCTGGAGTTCTTAGGAAATAGTACCATAAAAAATATTCATATCGAGCCTGTAACCAATTTGAAAACGCTTTTTTTAGTGGGAGATTCTACGGTTACCAATCAGGATTTAGAGCCCTGGGCATCCTGGGGACAATTTATTACAGCTTATCTAGACGAGAATATCGCAGTTGCTAATATGGCTTCTTCCGGAGCTTCACTGGCTTCTTTTAAAGGCAGTAGAATAGATAAGGTATTGAATATGCTGAACAAGGGTGATTATGTAGTGATCGAATTTGGGCATAACGACGAAAAAATTAAGGGGGAAGGCAACGGCGCATATGGTTTATATACCAATCTGCTAACCGATTTTGTTACACGCATTAAAGAAAAGGAGGGAATTCCTATTTTGATAACCCCTACACAACGCCGTGCTTTTGACGGTAATCAATTAAAACCTACGCATGGCGATTTTCCTGATGCAATGCGTAAAGTCGCTAAAAAGGAAAATGTGGCACTTATAGATTTAACTGCGTTTACCACGCAAATGTATGAGGCCTGGGGACCAGAAGGTTCGCGCAAAGCATTTGTGCAATATCCGGCAAATACGTTTCCTGGGCAGTCTAAAGCGTTAGAAGATAATACGCATTTCAGCAATTTTGGAGCTAACGAAATTGCTCTAGCCGTTGTTAATGGTATGCGTGAAAGCTCATCCACACTCAAGCAATATATTAAAGTAAATACACCTTCATACAATCCGTCACAACCCAATGAGCCGAAGTCGTACAGCATACCCTACAGCAGTTTATTTGAAGCTTTAAAACCCGACGGAAACTAAATTATTATGAAAAAAAAACACTCATTTTTCGCGCTTTTTCTTTTGAGTATTATAGCCGCCTCTGGGCAGCAAACCGATAAAATCTGGCTTTCAGGAATAGATTTTGAACATCCTAAAACTTGGGAGTTTAAAGTTTCTGCAGGCAATAACAGCGGTGCCTGGTCTACTATAAATGTACCCTCTCAATGGGAGTTAGAAGGTTTTGGAGAATACACCTACGGCCGCTGGTACAAAGAATTGGAGCAGGACGAACCCAGTAAAGAAGAGGGGTTGTATAAATTGAATTTTGATGTTCCCGCATCTGCGAAAACGAAACAGGTAACGATTCATTTTGGCGGGGTAATGACCGATACCGAAGTGAAAGTAAACGGTGAAGTGGTAGGACCCAAACATCATGGTGGCTTTTATGAGTTTGAATACGACATGACTGAATATTTGAAGTTCGGAGAAGAAAACCTACTCGAAGTTCACGTCTGGAAACACTCTGAAATAGGAAGTGTAAACAATGCAGAGCGCAAAGCAGACTGGTGGTTGTTTGGTGGTATTTACCGTCCGGTGTGGTTAGAAATAAAACCTAAAACACATATTAAGCACGTAGCCGTTGATGCGCAAATGGATGGCAGCCTAACGGCTGATTTAGACATTTTTAACCCTTCTGAAAATCTACAAGTAATTGCTTCAATTGCATTATTAGGCGGTGAACCTAATCTGGAATCACAAATCATTAGCCTTAATAAAACCGATACCACACAGACTATTACTGCAAAATGGAATAACGTAAAAACCTGGGATCCTGAAAATCCCAATTTATATGTGTTAACACTGCAATTACAGAAAAATGGTAAAACCATTCACAAAGTAAGTGAACGCATCGGGTTTAGAACGCTTGAGTTTAGAAAACGTGACGGAATATATGTAAACGGCACTAAGATTATTATGAAAGGAATTAATCGTCACAGCTTTTGGCCAGAAGGTGGGCGCAGTACCAGCAAGCGCATCAGCGTGATGGATGTAAACCTGATTAAGGATATGAATATGAATGCGGTGCGTTTTCACTATCCGCCAGATGATCATTTTCTTCACGTTGCAGATTCGCTAGGGTTGTTTGTTTTAGACGAACTCGCAGGTTGGCAAAATCCATATGAGACGAATACGGGTGAAAAACTCATTAAAGAGATGGTAGATCGTGATGTAAATCATCCGTCTATAATTATCTGGGATCAGGGAAATGAAGGCGGCTGGAATTATGAACTGGATGATGATTTTGCTAAACACGATCCACAAAATCGTATTGTAATTCATCCGTGGTCAGATTTTGATGGTTGGGATACGCATCATTACCCAACATTTTTAACGGGTGTACACCGTTTTGGAAATGGGGAAAATGTATTTTTTCCTACCGAATTTATGCATGGTACTTATGATAATGGTATAGGTGCCGGTCTTAAAGACTTCTGGGAACATTATAGTAAAAGTCCGTTGTTTGCCGGTGGTTTTATGTGGGCATATAGCGATGAGGCGGTATTGCGCAGTGACTGGACGGGTGAGAAGCAATTTGACTCTAAAGGCAATCTGGCAGCAGACGGCGTTTTAGGTCCGCACCGCGAGAAAGAAGGTAGCTTTTTTACGGTAAAAGAAGTTTGGTCTCCAATACAGTTTAAACCCAAAGCGATTACCGAAACTTTTGACGGAAGCTTCCTGGTAACTAACGATTATTTGTTTTCAAACCTGAACACGGTGACCATGCAATATCGGGTGATGGAAGCTGAGGCGAAAACTTTCTATGAGCCGGGAACTGCGGCGCGTATTTTAGATTCTGGAACTATAGAATTACCAAATGCAGAACCGGGAGAAACCCGAAAAATCAAGATGCCGGTTGCTGAAAATTTCTTTAAAGGAGACTGGTTAGAAATTACTGCTACCGATAAACACGGGCGCGAGATTTACACCTTTACATGGGCCATTCATAAAGCCGATTATTTTGCTGATAAATTTATTTATCAAAAGGAAACTAAAAAAGCTGCAAAAGCAACTCAAGAGGACGCAATCGTTACTTTGAAAAGCGCTGAGGTTACACTTAAGTTAAACACCACACGCGGATATATCACTGAGATTAATAGTAAGAAAAGAGCAATTCCTTTTTTAAATGGCCCCAAACCTATTGGGATGAAAGCTGAGGTTGAGAAGGTAACGCTTACTCAGGAAGGGAAGAATGCAGTGTGTCGTATTGATTATAATGGTGGGATAGACCATATTACCTGGACCATGTATCCTGATGGGCGTGTGCATATGGAACTGGTAGCCCTTAAGAATGCCGGAAGAAACAGTGGTTTTGACGGTGCTTTTTATGAAGGTGATATCGATAAATTTGGGATTACGTTTGATTTCCCGGAAACAGATGTAGAAGGCATCACACTTTTTGGCCGCGGGCCGTATCATACGTGGCGTAACCGCCAGCAGGGGATCGAGTATGGGATTTGGGAAAAAGAATACAATAACACCATTACCGGAGAAAGTTTTGAGGATCTGGTGTATCCTGAGTTTAAAGGCTATTATGCAAATTTCTTAGCCGGAAACCTGCAAGCCGGGAAAAATAGCTTTAAAGTATTTAGCGAAAGCGATAAATTATTTCTTCGTTTGTTTACTCCGGAAGAAGCCAAAAACGGATTTAAAGGCAGTCATTTTCAACCCTCATTTCCAGAAGGGAACATCTCGTTTATGTATGAAGTACCGGGACAACGAGCGTTTAAACCCCTATCGCAACAAGGACCTAGCAGTCAGCCGTCTAACATACGTATCAAAAGTGGCGATGAAGGAATCTCGATGAAGCTGTGGTTTGATTTTAGGGACTAGATGATAGTATGTAGACTATAGATTCTAGATGAGAGACGTTAGATTACAGAGAGAATAAAAAAGAAAAAAAGAGATAAAGATCTGTATTTGTTAGATGTTGAAGGCTTAATTGAATATAAGACATCTGATTTTGAACTTTAATAAGGAATTACAAACAGTACCCGCGCAAGGGATTGCAGTGAAAATCCCGGATTGCGACTTTAAGAGCAAACGGAATTGCCACGAAAAGCCCGACCCTTTTGGGTTGCGCCGAGAATAAATAGAGTGACTCATGAAAATAGTAAAACTAGCTTGTCTGCTTATTGTGACAATATTTTTTGTGCAATGTGATACGGCTAATGCACAAAAGCCTACGGTATATTGCGTAGGAGATTCTACAGTTAAAAATGGGCAGGGTAAAGGCGACGGCGGACTCTGGGGTTGGGGAGATTACATCGGGCAGTTTCTTGACACTACAAAAGTACGTGTAGAAAACCACGCATTGGGCGGTACGAGTAGCCGAACCTTTCAATCTAAAGGATTGTGGCAACCGGTTTTAGACAGTTTAAAAGCTGGAGATTATGTGCTGATTCAGTTTGGACATAACGATAATGCTGCTTTAAACGATGATTCCCGCGCTCGTGGTACTATAAAAGGTATTGGTGAGGAGACCGAGGAAATAGACAATATGCTTACGGGCAAACACGAAGTGGTGCACAGCTACGGCTGGTACATTCGTAAAGTGGTAACCGAAGCAAAGTCTAAAGGCGTAATCCCGATAATCATGGCGCCTATACCACGTAATGATTGGGAAAACGGCAAAGTACCCCGTAATTTCAATTCGTATGGAGGCTGGGCCAAACAAATTGCTGAAGAAGAAGGTGTGACCTTCATTAATCTTAATGATAAAATGGCTTCAGAAATGGAAGCTAGGGGAGAGGAGCAGGTTACGGGGCATTTGTTTTACAAACGCGATCATACGCATACTTCGGCAAAAGGAGCTGTTCTTGCAGCTTCACTAATTGCTGAAGGTCTGGCGGAAAGTGATAATACGTTAAAAAACTATTTACTGGAAAACCCTGAGATAAGGCTTCCGCGAAAGCGTAATACCTTCTTAATAGGTGATTCTACCGTTGCAAATAACGGTCAAGATGGTAAAACCGGTTGGGGTGTTTATTTTTCTCAACATGTTGATACTACGCGAATGACGGTTTATAATAAAGCCCGTGGCGGAAGAAGTAGTCGTACCTTTAGATATGAAGGTTTATGGGATGCTGTTAAAGAGCAGCTGGAGCCGGGAGATTTTGTGTTAATGCAGTTTGGCCATAACGATGGAGGAAACATTGATAAAGCAAAATACCGGGGATCTATAAAAGGAATGGGTGATGAGATTCAAGAGGTAAAACGCGATAGCAGTGGCGTTGAAACGGTACATTCTTACGGCTGGTATATTAAGCAGTATATTAAAGAAACTAAGGAAGCGGGAGCAACCCCTATTGTGTTGAGTATGATACCCCGAAACGATTGGTCTAATGGTAAAGTAGATAGAGCTTCGACAGGTTATGGAGGTTGGGCAAGAGAAGCAGCAGAGCATGCCGGCGGTTACTTCTTAGACCTTAATGATGCAGTCGCCCAAAAGTATGAAGATCTAGGAAAGGAACAGGTAAATAAGTTTTTTCCTGATGATCATACGCATACCAATAAAGCAGGCGCAGAACTTAATGCGCGCATCGTAGCTAAACTTCTTAAAGGTTTGCGCGATTCTGAATTACGGGATTATATAATAAATACATTTGAATAAAAATTCTACATGATTGAGTGCAATTTTAAAAAGGTCTAAATACAAACTATTGATATTTAGTTATTTATATTGCTTCTGCGTCATCTACTTCGTAAATTCAAGATAATTAATTCAAAAAACGTAATAAGATGGCAATCAGACTCGGTAATAGTTGTTCAAATTGTGAGAATCTTTTGGCAACAAATCAATGTAAAATTCACGGTGTACAAGTAAATGCAAATTATACCTGTGATAGTTTTACTATGATGCAGGCTTTAAAAAATGATCCTAATTGTACTACGTGTACAAGATTTCACGGTCCTACATGTGCACATCCTTTAAAGGCAGCTCCAGAAATGCTTTGTTCGCATTGGGCTCCTCAAAGTGGTGCGGCATAATTTGATGATAATCCATATAAAAGCCGAATATCAATTTTCAAATTGGTATTCGGCTTTGTAAGTTATGCAAAGTTCTGTACTAGCTACTTTTTAAAGCTGATTCAATAGCTTTTAGCGCCAATGGTTCCATAACCTTATAGCCAGCTAATGTAGGGTGAACACCATCATAAGAAAGCGGATCTTTAATGCCAAAAGATGCATTAACCATTGCGGAATAGTAATCGAGATATATAAACTC
>TARA_R110000751_G_scaffold81125_5_pt1 | contig 35028 bp, 28 predicted proteins | sample TARA_R110000751 | Tara Oceans TARA_R110000751 (sample SAMEA4398001) | marine metagenome | biome: Polar Biome; feature: [MES] marine water layer (ENVO:01000295) within the mesopelagic zone...; material: water (ENVO:00002006), including particulate matter (ENVO:01000060) such as...... | reverse complement strand
CCCTCGGGGAGCGGCACGGGGGTGGCAGGGGTGAGGCCGGTCCGCGGGCGGACCGCTGGCAGGGTGAGCGCCAGCGCCATCAGGGTGAGCAACCGCCGCACGATGATCTCGAGCTGCTTAAGCCGCCCGGAGGCGCGCCGCTTCAAGCTGCGCTTGAGCGTCAGCGGGCGCAGCTGCGCGTTGGTCATGTTGATCACTGCCCACAGCGCGTAACGCGCCTGTTCGAGGCCGTGATGGATCAAGTCGGGCGAATGGCTCATGCGGCGCAGTATAGCGCAGGCGGCGTATGGGTTGGACAAGGGGGTGGAGAGAGGGGGGCTGGCATCGGTCGATGCGCCGACTCAATTCCGGTCGCGCCAACTTCATGCGTCCGGTGATGGCCGCCTGCGTATGGTCACCCCCGCGTCGCCGGGCTATTCTTTCGTCTGGCAAACCGATTCAAGGCGGAACACATGCCTGAGCCTTTACGCGAACTCTCCCCGGTAGCCATCGTGATGGGCGTGTCCGGCAGCGGCAAGAGTACGCTTGGCCGTGCGCTCGCCGCGCGACTTGGCTGGGCCTTTATCGAAGGTGACGACTTCCACAGCGCGGCCAATACGGCAAAGATGGCCGCCGGCCAGCCGCTGGACAATGCTGACCGTCGCGACTGGATTACTGCGCTCACCCAAAGCGTGCGCATGCGCAGAGAGCCCTGCATTGTTTCCTGCTCTGCCCTGAACGCCGTGGTGCGCGACTGGATTGCGGTCGGCCTCGGCTTCGCCCCGGCTTACATCCTCCTCGACGGACCGGCTGCCCTGCTGCAAGAACGGCTCGTCGCGCGTCGCGATCATTTCTTCGACCCTGCCCTGCTCGACAGCCAGATCGACGCTCTCGAGCGGCCGGACGATGCCACCCGCATCGACATTGCCCTGCCAACCGAGCAGCAGCTTCGGCTCGCACTCGCGGCCCTTGCCAGCGTATCCTAGACGAAAAGCGACAAGACCAGCGCCGTCGCGAGCCCGACCAGCCCGACCAACGTTGCTGTCACCGTCCAGCTGCGCAGTGTCTGCGCTTCTGACAGGCCAAGATACCGGCTGACGAGCCAGAATCCGCTGTCATTGACGTGGCTGAGCACAGTTGCCCCGGATGCAATCGCCAATACCATCAGCGCCGTGCCGCCCGGACTGAGCCCGGCCAGTTCCACGACAGGCGCCGCGATTCCTGCCGCCGTCAGCATGGCAACGGTTGCCGAGCCTTGCGCCACCCGGATGATCGCCGCCACGGCAAAGCCAAACAGCAAGGGCGACATGCCGGTGGCCGTCAGCGTCTCCGCCAGCGCCGCACCCGCTTCGGAATCCACGAGGATCTGCTTGAAGGCCCCGCCTGCCCCGGTGATCAACACGACGACACCTGCAGGCTCCAGCGATTTCACCATCGCTGCTGTAAGTGTTTTTGCAGGCATGCCGTGTATTTGCCCGCATATACCCCAGGCCAGACCGCAGGCGATCATCAGTGCAATGAACGGATGCCCGGCAAACATGACGAAGCGCGTAACGACCGGCGGCAATTCCAGCATGCCTGCCTTGCCCAGGGAGCTCACAAGCGTCCCCGCAAGGATCAGCACAAGCGGCACCAGAACGATGCCGAGCGCAGTCAGGAATCCCAGCCCTCCGCTGACGGAATCGGCGTCCTGCCCCTCCGGAATCCCGCCCTGGAACGTCGGTTGCCGCTCCAGCCAGCGGGCGAACAGGGGCCCGGCCACCAGCATCGCCGGTAGTCCTGCGAGCGCCCCGAATGCAATCACCAGCCCAAGGTCCGCGCCGAGAATATCTGCCACCGCTATCGGACCCGGCGTCGGCGGGATGAAAGCATGTGACACGGCAAGGCCCGCAAGCAGGGGAATTGCAAACACCACGATGGGACGACCGGTCCGGCGCGTCAGGCCATAGAGCACCGGCGCGAGAATGATCAGCGCGACATCGAGGAATACGGGTATTGCAACCACAAACCCGACAAATCCGAGTGCCAGCGGCGCCCGCTTTTCACCGAAGACGTCCAGCATGCCCGAGGACAGGGCACGCACACCGCCCGAGACTTCGAGCAGCGCGCCCAGCATCGCACCAAGCCCCACCACGACAGCGACGAAGCCCAGCGTGCCGCCCATGCCCGTCTGAATCGAGCGAATGATCGCCGCCGGGTCCATGCCATAGACGGTGCCAAAGCCTGCACTGACGAGAAGCAAGGCGAGGAAGGCCGGAATGCGCGCACGCAGGATCAGTCCCAGAAGCGCTGCGATGCTCGCGGCGACAATGACCAGGGCGTAGGCAGACTCCCCCACGGCCGTCAGTCCTGGAAGCCGAGACCGGTTGCCTTCAGCCGCACGCGCGCGAGGAAAGATGCCGATGTCAGGTAAAGCGTGCGACCGTCATCACCGAATGCACAGTTCGCCACCGGCGTTCCCGTCGCAATCCGGGCGACCGGCGTGCCATCCGGCAGGAATACATGCACACCGCCGGGCCCTGTCACATAGAGGCGTCCGTCGGCGTCAACCGCCATACCGTCCGACAGGCCCGGATAGTCCTGCCCGACCATCGCTGTCAGGTCGGCAAACACGCGCCGCTTCATGGCGAGTCCATCCGCTCCAAGCGTATAGGCGTAGACACGCGCCGCATCCGGATCAGACACTGCCACATAGAGCGTTCCGCCATCTGGCGAGCGCACGATGCCGTTTGGCCGTGTCAGGCTGTCATCGATCACGCGGACCGAGCCGCCGTCTTCATCCGGCCGCCAGAGGTAGACGCCGTTGAAAGCCATTTCCCTGAACGGCGAGGCGTCCAATTCCCTGAGGCCATAAGGGGGATCGGTAAAGTAGATAGCCCCCTCTTCGGCCAGCACGAGATCATTGGGGCTTGAGAAGCGCTTGCCGTCGAAACGTGTCGCCAGGAAGGTCTTCTCTTTCGTCTCGAGGTCGAGCCGCGCGATTCCCCGGTTGCCATGGTCGGCCAACAGGATCGCGCCAGGCATGTCGCCGGGAATCAGGCCGTTGGCGCCGGGTTCCCGGAACACGCCTTCAGTATCCTCCCCGACAAGGCCTGACGGCTGAAGGAATGTTTCCAGCCCGGCTTCTTCGCTCCACTTGTGGATCGTATTCCCGGGCACATCCGTAAACAGGAGATATCCGCCGTCCCGGATCCAGACCGGGCCTTCGGACCAGCCGAACAGGTCCTCCGTCAGCTTCTCGACCTGCGCACCCTCGGCGAACACCTCGGTTGCGAGGCCAGCGTCGAGAACCACGATCCCGGCCCCCTCGGGTTGTTCATAGGCGAGGCTTGCGTGCGGCAGTGGCGAAGCCGGGTCGGGCTCCGCCGGCTGGCAGCCCGCAGTCACCATCAGTCCGGCAAGGGCAATTGCCCCGGACATGCGCCGTAAACACTCCATTCAATCCTCCAAAATCGAAACAGGCGTTGCCAGCGCAGCCGCCGGGCCGTCTGCGATCACCGGCGCCGTCATGCGGAAATGCCCTGTCAGGCGAATGTCGGCTGATCCCGCGCCGATGCCGAAATCGATTCGTCCCGTATCCGCTTCGAACTGGCCGGACGGCGCAAAATAGGCGAACTGCTCGGGCCGCAGCGTAAACGCCACACGTTTGGTCTTCCCCGCTGCAATCGATACCCGCGTGAAGCCGCGCAGCTCCTGTTGCGGCCTTGCGACCTGGGCGACCGGGTCGCGTACATAGAGCTGCACCACTTCATCGGCATCGGCTTGCGACGTGTTCGTGATGTCGGCGCTGATCGTCAGCGAGTCGCCGGGCGAGAGCGTCTCGCCCGACAGCTGCAGATTACCATATTCGAACGCCGCATAGCTGAGCCCGTGACCGAAGGCATAGGCTGGGGCGATCGGGATATCCATGTAGCGCGCACTATCCTTCGACAGGTCTTCATCTGCGGGCCGTCCCGTCGGATAGTGCCCGATGAAAGCGGGCGACTGACCGGTCCGGCGCGGGAAGGATGCGGGCAGACGCCCCGCCGGCGCCACGTCGCCGAACAGCACGTTCGCAACGGCTGGCCCGGCCTCGATTCCGGGAAACCAGGCCACAAGGATGGCAGCGCCGTCCCGGTCCAGCGGGCCAAGGTCCAGCGGGCGCCCGGTCATCAGGATTGTGACGACCGGCTTGCCTGTCGCCAGAACGGCTTCGGCCAGAACCTGTTGCGGCGCCGGGAGGCCGATATCGGAGCGCGAGCGCGCCTCGCCCGAAAGATTATGGTCCTCGCCCGCCACAAGGATCACGACGTCTGCCGCTTCAGCCGCCGCCACCGCCCGCGCGATCGCCGCCGGATCGGCTGGGTCGCGCGTGCCCGCTCCAGGCTCATAGACGACACGCGCGTCGCCGAGCCGCGTGCGCAGCGCGTCGACCACCGTGATCACGTCTTCTTCCTGCCCCTGCGCCTTCCAGGAGCCGATCATGGAGCGCGCATCGCCGGCGAGCGCGCCAATGACCGCCACATTGCCCGGGGCCGGCTTGAGCGGCAGCAGCCCCGCATCATTGCGGAGCAGCACCATCGAACGTTCCGCCACACGCCTGGCCGCCGCCCGGTGGTCCGGCGTCAGCATGACAGCCGCCTCCCGGGCCGGGTCGCTATAGGCATAGGGATGATCGAACAGGCCGAGGCGCTCCTTGGCCATGAGCACGCGCCGGGCCGAGGCGTCCAGCGCCACCTGCAGCGCGGGCGAGGCCTCCACTGCGGCCAGCATGTCGGCGGCATAGATACCGCTGGTCATCTCCATGTCGACACTCGCGAGGAGCGCCAGCGCACCTGCTTCCGTGCGCGTTTCCGCAACGCCGTGATTGACCAGCTCGAGCACGGCGTTCCAGTCGCTGACCACAAGCCCGTCATAATCCCAATTGCCCCTGAGCAGCTCGTTCACGAGCGCCTTGTTCGCCGTCGTCGGCACGCCGCCAATGTCGTTGAAGGCCACCATGAAGCTTCCCGCGCCTTCCTCTGCGGCGGCATGGAACGGCGGAAGATAGACATCCATCAGCGTCCGCTGGGAAATGTCGGCGCTGTCATAGTCGCGTCCGCCCGTGCCTGCGCCGTATGCGCCGAAATGCTTGGCGGTGGCGATGATCGTGTCGGCCCGCGTCAGGTCTGCACCCTGGTAGCCGCGCACCTGCGCCCGTGCCATCGCCGATCCGAAGAAGGGTTCTTCGCCCGCTCCTTCGACGATACGCCCCCAACGGGCGTCGCGCGCAATGTCCAGCATCGGCGCGAAGGTCCAGTGCAATCCTGCGCCGGACGCCTCCACCGCCGCCACGCGCGCCGCGCGTTCCGCATCGGCAGTATCGAATGTCGCCGCGATGCCGAGCGGCACAGGAAAGATCGTGCGGTAGCCATGCACGACATCCATCGCGAACAGGAGCGGAATGCCATGCCGGCCCTCCTCCACCGCGACACGCTGAAGCCCGCCCAGGAATTCCGCACCGGCGACATGCAGGTAGGAGCCGACGCCGCCCGCTCGCACCCGGTCATATTCCGCATCCGTGATCCGGGAATTGAGCGCAATCTGGCGACCGCCCGCCATCTGGTTCAGCTGCCCGAGCTTCTCCCCGGCCGTCATCCGCTTGAGGATGAAATCCACGCGCTCTGCCCCGCGAAGGCCATTGGCCGTCGCCTGACCAGCCGTGGTCGTGCCCGCCTCGACCCGCGCCTCCGTCAGAGGCGCTGACGCCCCTATTTGCGCACAGCCCGACACTGCGATGAGCAGGCTCGCGATAGCTGCTTTTGCGAAACATGGCCGCCAGGGCCGTTTGCCGAGCGACGCCCTGCGGGGATTTTGCATCCCGTCCTCCACGAATTTTCTTCTTTTTTGTTAGCGCTAGCAAAGCTGGCACCAGAAGCCGCCCGAGTCAAACATTTGGTGCCCGGGGCGGAGTCGGTCCAATGCGTACCCGTCTCCATTATTCGCGGACGAGCAGGTCCAAGGCGACGAGAAGGTCGCGCCATTCGCGAAGCGCGGCGTCTCGTTATTGCCTGAACCGGATTCCGGGGTTGATGTTACTTCCAAAGCTGAAGTGATTGTGCACTGACGAACGGATTGAAACGAATTCCTGCAGGCTTCGCAACCCGGCAAGGTCTGCCGTAATGTCCGCAAGTGAAAAGGTTATGACTTGCGTTGACCGCTTGTCGGAATCTCCTTGAACGGAATACCCTTGTCGACCCGGATGTCGCCGGGAAGCCCGAGCACCCGTTCGCCGATGATGTTGCGCAGGATTTCATCCGAGCCACCCTCGATGCGCGTTGCAGGCGAGCGCATCAGCATCGCCTGAAACCGGCCGTTCTGGGGGCTGTTCTCGTCCCACAGGACACCGGCCTGTCCCTGAAGGTCGAGCGCATAGATGGCCAGATCCTGCATGGTCGCGCCTGCCACCAGTTTGCCGATCGAATTTTCCGGACCGGGAGTCTCTCCTTTCGACAGGGCGGTGATGGCCCGCATGCCGGTATATTTGAGACCGCTTTGACGGACGGCAAACTGGGCCAGCCTGGAACGGACAGCAGAGTCTTCGATGGCCGGGCGCCCGTCGACCTCCGCCTCCATGCAGAAACGAAACAGTTCCGGAAAGCCGGTGGACATGCCTGATCCGATCGAGAGGCGTTCGTTCATGAGCGTGGTCAGCGACACTTCCCAACCCTGACCCACAGCGCCAAGACGCTGGGAATCCGGAATGCGAACATCCGTGAAATAGACCTCGTTGAAACCCGACGCGCCATTCGCTTGCTTGATCGGCCGGACATCCACGCCCGGTGTTTTCATCGAGAGGAAAAACATGGTGAGCCCTTTGTGCTTGGGCACATCCGGGTCTGTCCGCGTGATCAGCAGCCCCCAGTCCGAATGCTGGGCACCGCTGGTCCAAATCTTCTGGCCATTGATGATCCAGTCGCCTGATCCGTCGTCCGCCCTGACGGCGCGGGTGCGCAAACCGGCGAGATCGGATCCCCCGGCTGGCTCGGAAAAGAGCTGGCACCAGATCTCCTCGCCGCTGGCAAGCGGCGGCAGAAGTTCCCGTTTCTGTTCTTCATTTGCCCAAGTCATAACTGTTGGGCCGCACATGCCGTGGCCGATGACGAACGGACCGGACAGGGCGCCATAAGGCCCCTCTTCTTGGCCCCAGATCACGCGTTCGATCGGGGTCCGAGCGCCGCCTCCATATTCCTTCGGCCAGTGAAGGCAGGCCCAGCCGGCGTCGGCCTTCTTCCTCTGCCACGCCTTTCCAGCCGTGACCGGATCCTCGCTCACAACGCCGTTCGAGCCGAAATTCGCACGGCGCAGTTCGGCTTCGAGATGCTTCGGCGCGTTGGCATCAATCCATACGCGCACTTCCTTTCGGAAAGCTGCTTCTTCGGGTGTATCCTTGAAATCCATGTCCCTGCCCTTTCCCTAGGCTGCCGTTTCGACGTTACCGGCGCTCATTCGCTCGATCAGCTGACTTTCCCACGCCGACAGCGAACCGAGCGCCAGCGCGAGCGCATTTGACCGCCGGTAATACAGGTGGCAGTCGAACGCCCAGGTGAATCCCATGCCGCCGTGCACCTGGATGTTGTTCTTCGAACATAGCTGGAAGGCGGTCGTGGCCGACACGCGCGCGGTGGCAGCAGCGGCGGGCAGCTCGGCGGCTCCTGAACCGAGCGCCCACGCGCCATAATAGCAGTTCGAACGCGCGAGTGTGGCGGACACATACATGTCGGCCAACATGTGCTTGATCGCCTGGAACGAGCCGATGGGTCGCCCGAAAGCCATGCGCTCCAGCGCATAGTCCCTGGCCATTTCCAGCGCGCGGTCGGCACCGCCAAGTTGCTCGAAAGCCATCAGGACTGCCGCCCTGTCCAAAACCTGCGTCGCCACATGCCAACCCTGACCGGGACTGCCCAGCAGTTCGGCCGGCGCCTTGTCGAAGGTGATACGGGCCTGTCCGCGCGTAGGGTCGATCGTTTCGAGTTCTTCGCGGCTCACCCCTTCACCTGTGAGGGAAACGATATAAAGGGAAACACCTTCTTTTTCGTCCCGTGCCGCCACGATAGCGAAATCCGCATCGCAGCCATCAGCCACCGGCGTTTTCACACCCGAAAGCCGACCGCCCGACACGCGCGCCGAAATACTATCGGGCCTGGCCCGGCCCGGCCCCTCAACGAGCGCAAATGTTCCGATCGCTTCGCCAGATGCCAGCTTCGGCAGCCATTTCGATTTCTGGCTTTCCGTCCCCGCGAGCAAAAGAAACTCGGCCGCAAGGTAAATCGAAGACGCCATGGGAACAGGCGCCATGACGCGGCCCAGCTCTTCTGCGACGACGCAGAGTTCGAGATGTCCGAGTCCCACGCCGCCATACTCTTCCGGGATCGCGGCCCCCAGAACGCCCAATTCGGCAAGTCCGGAATAGAGTCCCTTGTCGTAACGATCGCCGCCTTCAAGGATCGCGCGGACCGCAGCCGGCGGGCATTGCTCGCTCAGGAAGCGGCGCACCTGTTCGCGCAACTGCTTCTGTTCGTCGGAAAAATCCAGGTTCACGCCTTACCTCCCATGAGTGTGTCTTGGCCCAAGTGTCAAAGTCCTGCCGCCGCGGGTCAATCCATTCCGCGAAGACACCCCGGAAGGATTTTTTCGAGGTCTAAAGGTCAGGCGTAGTTGGGCTTGCGCTTTTCGAAAAAGGCCGCAATGCCTTCGGCGAAATTGGGGTCGTTCGCCGTCAGTATCTGATTTCGGTCCTCAATCGCCATCGCGGCTTCAAGACCGCTCACGTCGACGGCAATGTTCAGGCCATCCTTGGTCAGGCGCAGGCCAAGCGGTGTTGCATTCAGCATATCTTCGACGAAACCGTCGGCCTCATTGCGCATTGCGGAAGCCGGAACCACCCGGTTGGCAAGGCCGATCTCCATGGCACGCTGGGCGGAGATGAAACGGCCCGTCAGCATGTATTCACTTGCCAGCGACATGCCCACCATGCGTGGCAGGAAGTAGGAAACCCCCATATCGCAGGACGAGAGACCTATGCGAATGAAGGCGGCATTCATCCGGGCGTCTTCCGACAGGATTCGAATGTCAGACGCCAAGGCAAGCGCAAAGCCCCCGCCGCTGGCCGCTCCCTGTACCAGACTGATGATGGGCTGGGGGCATCGCCGCATTGCGACGTAAATCTCGGCGATCGAGCGCTGGTTATCCAGTCCCTGCTCGATTGAACGCTTGCCCTGGCCGCCGGCGGTCTCCTTCAGGTCCAGTCCGGCGCAGAAGGCCCGGCCAGCGCCTTCCAGCACGACAACGCGCACGGTACGGTCGAAATAGAGCGACTGGAACACCTCCCTCAGCTCAGAAACGAGCTGCGGATTGAGCGCGTTCAAGCGCTCCGGCCGGTTCATTCTGATATTCAGAACCTCGCCAGCTTGCTCGAGGATGAGCGCCTGAAAGTCGGGCTTCATGATGTCTTTTCTCCGGGTTTCGTACCGGAATTCTGGGGCGTTCGCACACCATTGCGCAAGACCTTTCCCAACGGAAGGACGCTCCGGAGGCCCGCTTTATCCGAAGCCGGATCGTCGCGAACTGAGATGCCGCTACGGCAAACCGTCATTCCATTTCCTCAGCGACAACTCCGATGGAAAAGACTTGTGAAACCGGACGGAGCCCCCCTAAGTTCCTCTCAAACTCCGCGCGTTACGCGTAGCTCTTGCATGTCGCCCAACAAAGAACGGAACACGACGAACCCCATGACCGCCACGCAAACAAAATACCCCCGCCTCTTCTCTCCGCTTCAGGTTGGTAAGGTGACGTTAAAAAATCGCTCGATCATGGGATCCATGCACACTGGCCTTGAAGAGCTCGACGATGGCCACATCCGCATGGCGGAGTTTTTTGCCGAAAGAGCGCGAGGCGGGATCGGACTCATCATTACTGGTGGGATATCGCCAAACGAGGAAGGCGGCCTCGGCGCCAAACTCTCCAACAAGGAGGAAGTGGCACGCCACAAAGTCATCACCGATGCGGTTCACGCGGCCGATCCTGACGTTCGTATCTGCATGCAGGTTCTTCATACCGGCCCGCTTGCCCCGCATGACAAATGCGTTGCGCCCTCGCCCGTGCGTTCGCCGATCGCACGCCATGTTCCGAACGAGCTCGACGAAATCGGCATCGAAAAGCAACTCTCGGATTTTGCCAATTGTGCCAGATGCGCGAAAGACGCCGGGTATGATGGCGTCGAGATCATTGGCTCAGCAGGCTACCTTCTGTCCACGTTCCTTGTTCAGAGAACCAATCTCCGAACGGACAAATGGGGTGGTTCTTACGAGAACCGCATGCGCTTCCCGCTCGAAGTGGTGCGCAGGGTGCGCGCAGCCGTCGGCGACGATTTCATCGTCATCTTCAGAATAGCCGCAATGGACATGCTTCAGGGCGGCATGTCATGGGACGAAATCGTGCAACTCGCCCAAGAGCTGGAAAAGGCCGGCGTCTCCATCATCTCGACACACTTCACCTGGCACGAGTCCGCCGTACCGACGATTGCGACCATGGTCCCGCGGGCGGCGTTTACCAGCGTTACCGGGCGCCTGAAAAAACTGGTCAGCGTCCCTGTGATTACAAGCAATCGCATCAATATGCCTGATGTCGCCGAAGCGGTCCTTGCCCGCGGCGACGCCGACCTCGTTTCCATGGCTCGGCCTATGCTCGCGGACTCGCAACTGATGAAGAAGGCCGCTGAAGGGCGCGAAGACGAGATCAACACGTGCATCGCCTGCAACCAGGCCTGCCTGGATCATACTTTTGGCGGCAACCAGGAGGTCAGCTGCCTGGTCAATCCGCGCGCATGCCATGAAACCCAGCTGGTTTACAAACCGACTGCGGCACCAAAGCGTATTGCCGTGGTCGGAGCCGGTCCGGCGGGGCTTGCCTATTCGACGATAGCAGCAGAACGCGGACACACCGTCGACCTATTCGACCAGTCTGATGAAATCGGCGGCCAGTTCAACCTTGCCAAGCGAATTCCGGGCAAGGAGGAGTTCCACGAGACACTGCGTTACTTCAAGCGACAGCTTGAGGTCACTGGCGTCAGGGTCTCGCTCGGCCAGCTCGTCGATGCAGATTTTCTCAGGTCCGGCGGATATGACGAGATTGTCATCGCAACCGGTATTCGTCCAAGGGTTCCGGACATCGAAGGCATCGATCATCCGAGCGTGATCGGATACATCGACGCCATCAAGGGCACCAAGCCTGTTGGCGACCGCGTCGCCATCATTGGCGCGGGCGGCATCGGATTTGACGTGGCGGAACTGATCACCCATGCAGGCAAGTCGTCAGCGCTCGACATCGACACGTTTGCGAAGGAATGGGGCATCGATTTCGCCAATCACCCCCGCGGGGGTGTTACAGGCGTAGAGCCGGTCGTCGAGGCATCGCCGCGCGAAGTCTGGCTGCTGCAGCGTAAATCCAGCAGAGTCGGCCGGGGACTAGGGAAAACGACCGGATGGACTCACCGGCTGACGCTCAACCGCAAAGGTGTTCGCATGATCCCCAGCGTGTCCTACCAGCGCATCGATGATGATGGCCTTCACTGCCTGATCGATGGCGAACCCAAGACGCTGGAAGTGGATACGATCATCCTGTGCGCGGGCCAGGCCCCCCTGCGAGACCTGCACGATGAACTGGTGAACGATTCGGCACATGTTTCACTGGTGGGCGGGGCTTTCGAGGCTGCCGAACTCGACGCCAAGCGAGCAATCAACCAGGCAGCCTATCTCGCCGCCGAGGTGTAGTGCCGATTTTTTCAGTGGCATCACTCCAATGCGAACCCGTCTCCGTTTTTCGCGACACAGCAGGTATCAGGCGGCGACAAGGCCGCGCCATTCGCGAAGCGCGACATCTCGTTTCTGTTTGAACCTTATCCAGGAGTTGATGTGCCTTTCTAGATTGAAGTGATTGTACACTGACGAATGGACTGGAACGAATTCTTGAAGACTTCGCATGCGCTTGAAACGCGACATCGCACGCTCTCGCCTTCGGAACGATAAGTGCGAATTCTCGACCTGATTGTTGAGGTGGCACCCGGTTTTCTGGCGAATTTCATTTCCGATAACCTTCATGGCAGCCTTATAGGACGGGCCCCGTTCCTTGACGACCGCTTGCGGATTCCCACACCACTTCGTTGCTTTCCTTAGGAATTTCAGCGCCGCGGCATTATCACGTTTCTTCGTGACATAGGATTCCAGAACTTCGCCCTCGTGGTCGACGGCCTGCCAAAGGTAATGCCGCTTGCCTCTGATGTGGGCGATGCCTGCCTTCGGCTGACGAATACCTCGTCCAGATGCCACTGCCATTGCGGGCTTCTCCGCATCGATTCCGACCTGCGCTTCCGGATCTTGTGGGCGAAGCAGGTGCCGAAGCGATCGATCCAGAGACGGGCACTCTCGTGGCAAATGTCAGTTCCTCGCTCATGCAACATGTCTTCGACGTTTCGAAGCGAGAGCGGAAATCTGATGTAAATCATCACATCGGGCTGGATGATCTCAGGCAATGTCTTCGAAGTAGCGGAACGGATTTTTCGACATCAATTGAAGCTAAACGCCCCTACGCTACGCCTCATTGCCGTTTGCGCTGACAATGCCGAACATTGCGCGCCTTAGTCCAGTGCTTTCGGATAACGCCCGCGGCGCCCGGGAGCATTCAGGCCAAAAATAGCCACTGTTGCGCCTTCCCGACTGACAGGCGTATTATAATTATCTGAAATGGGGGCAACACGGTGAATCAAACAGACGTGCCCGAGGGAAATGATAGCCGTCTAACGACTGTCTTTTTCAGTTATTCCCGCGAAGACCGTGCCCGCGTCCTTCCATTCATTCAATCCCTGGAGGCGGCCGGATACCACGTGTGGTGGGACGGCGTCCTGGAAGGCGGTACACGTTACATCGAAACAACAGAGGAGGCGCTGACAAGCGCCGCTGCTGTCATCGTGCTATGGTCGAAACATTCGATCAATTCCCACTGGGTGCAAGACGAAGCGATGAGCGGGCGAGAACGCGGCTGCCTCATCCCGCTTTCCCTGGATGGTGCCGAGCCACCGCTGGGCTTCCGTCAGTTTCAGGTGATCGATATTACCCGCTCCTACGGACGACCCGATGACCCTGAAGTTGTCAACTTGATACGGGCCGCCGCTGCACTGCATGGCCGCCAGGTTCCGGATCGCCCCGCGCCGAAGACTCCCCTCCTGTTTGCCATCCGCCGCCGCCGGCTCCTTTTCGGCGGAACGGCCGCTGCTGCAGCCCTGCTCGGCGGATATGCGATTTCACGTATCATGCAATCGGGCGCGGGCGGCGCGCGTGACAGCAGCATCGTGGTATATCCGTTCGACAATATTAGCGGGCAGCCCGAGCAGGACTATCTCTCCGCGGGCCTATCAGCTGAAATCCGCGCCACCCTGGCGCGTAATTCCGCCCTGAAAGTTGTAGCGCAATCCTCGTCTGAAGCCCTGAAGAAGCAGGCGATGGACGCCGTCTCGACGGCGCGGCAGCTCGGTGTTTCCTATTTACTGGACGGCACGGTTCGTCAAACTGACTCATCCATTCGCATTTCGGCAGAGCTGATTGATGGAAAAACTGGCTTCAGCCGCTGGTCCAAGACCTTCGATCAATCTATCGATGACCTGTTACGGGTTGAAACTGAAATCGCCAATGCCGTCACGACCGCCCTGTCCGTTGAAATGTCCCAGAATGCCGGAGGGGCGCAGATTGGCGCGACCAGTAATGTCGCCGCGTTCAACGAGTATCTGAAAGGCAACGACCTCTACACCGCAGCGATCAGTAATGAAACGGACTTGCAGGCGCTTTCCCACTTCGATGCGGCGATCGCGCTGGATCCGAAATTCGCCGCCGCACACTCAGCGCGCGCACGTGTGCTGACGGTTATCGGAAACTCCAGCGACAGCGCCGAGAAGGCGCAGCTCTATTATGAATCGGCTGAAAAGGCGGCTTATCACGGAACGGAACTTGGTCCCGACCTGGCGGATTCGCATTCAACTTTGGGCTTCGTCCTGTTTCAGGCACGCCTGCGCATAAAGGATGCGCGCAAGCCCTACGACCATTCAAGGGAACTGGGTAATGGCGATGCCGCCGTGCTCGCGCGGTTCGCAGGTTATGCCGCAGCGACAGGACAGGACAGCGTCGCCCTGACCGCCATCGAGCGGGCGAGAGACCTCGACCCGCTGAATCCCACAATACACCGCGCTCTGGGATTTGTGCACTACGCGGCCGGCCGGTATGAGCGATCGATACAGTCTGTCGAGCAGGCCTTGTCCCTGAACCCCCAGCTAAGTGACTCCGATGCCAGAATCGGGAGTGCCCTGATCCATCTTGGACGCCTGGAGGAGGCCCTCTCGGTTTGCGCAAAGGAGCGCTTTGGGCTTGTCCGTTACCCCTGTCTTGCCGTCGCCAACTGGAAACTGGGCAACACGGCAGAAGCCGGTAAGGCCCAGGCTGCTTTGATTGATGCGTATGGTGATGGCAGCCTCTACCAGCAAGCCCAGATCCTTGCGCAGACTGGCGAACCCGATCGGGCGATGGAGACGCTCTACCAAGCACTGAAAGCGGGCGATTCCGGCTTGACTTACCTATATATCGATCCGATGCTTTCTTCGTTGCGCGAAAGAACCGATTACAAACAATTACTGGCGCAGCTCGGTTTTGTGTAAGGCCGAGCACGAAAACACATAAGGGGATTTAGTGATGAAACGAAGTGTAGTGTCCGTTCTTCTCGCTGCGGCATTCCTGTCAGCATGTGCAACAGTTGCGCCGGCTGATGAAACCACGGCAGCGCCGGCCGCGGCGGACGCTGCTGCTGCAGCGACAGCCGAACCTGAAGCGGACGAAGGCCAAGGCGGTGGCGAGCGCGTCGGCAACTAGCGACGGCTTTGCTTCCGATATTTTCAAGCTCCGGATGCGGCGCCAAACCTAGGGATTGGCGCCGCATTGGATTCACTGCCTATCGCTGGCCGCATCCTGAAAGGGGTTCGCGGTCATGGTGCGCGCCGAATCTGATCCGTTCAGAACGCTCTTAATCCAGTCTGTATACTGAGACACATCCGTATAAATGCTGGGCATGCCGCTCGTGGCGCAGGCCGACTTGCCCCAGCTCACGATCCCGACCAGCGTATTTCCCCTTACAACGGGGCCGCCGCTGTCGCCGCGGCATGTCTTCGAACTGGCATTCCGGGCGCAAAATACCTTCTCCGTCACTTGCCGATCATCCCATCCGCCGAGGGTCCGGCAGGATGCCGTATCAATCACGGCGAGGTCCACGACCTGCAATACGGCGCTGGGCTTCTCTCCCGGCACATTTGCGGCCTTGCCCCAGCCGAAGGCCTCCACCCGGTCACCGTCCGCAAGGCTGTCATCGGTCATCTCAAAACCGATATAGCCGATATTGATGCCAGTCGGTGTCGCATGATCCAGCGTCTCAAGCGGCTGTCCTGTTTGCAGGCTCCAAAACGTCACTTTGCCATCGGCAGTCCACGACAGAAGCGACTCGCCATCGTTCTCGACTTTGACACCCTGCAAGTAATTTCCGAGTTTGAGGCTCTTGATCTGCTCCCCCGTCTCAAGGCTCCACACGCGCGCAAGTCCGTTCGGGCTCCAGGTCAGCGTGGCGGAGCGCTTTTCGAGGAACTCGGCCCCCGCCACGAAACCGCCCTGCTCAAGGCTCAGGAGATTGCGGCCATCACGCGCATCCCAGATGCGTGCCGTTTCATCCATCCCCCAGGTGACGACACGCGAGCCTTCCGCAAACTGCGTGGCGCCGACGATAAAGTCACCATGATCCACGTTCAAAGCCAGTCCGCCATCCAGCGTCCGGCACGTCAGGGTCGCCCCATCTACAATGGACACATCGCAGGGGCCACCCAGGACCGATTGCGCCAATTTCAAATTGAACGGCTTGGCGGTGAATGCGGGCGAGACTTCGATGTCCGGCCCGCGCTTCGTCATCGTGACGAGATCGATGACACTCAGCCAACGAGCCGGGCCCGTTTCACTCAGCACAATTGCGAACGTGCCGTCAGCTGAAACTGAGAGATCAGCGATCCGGTGTCCCATATCCAGTGTTGCGGAGACAGCCCCCGTCTCGGCAGACATGACCTTTAGCAGGGCTGAGTCACTTCCCCACAGCAAGAACCCGGTTTCGCTTTGACCGAATTTCACTCCGGCAACGTCCCCGGCTGCCTCCGGGGGCCATGTCACAGCGCTGTCGTTGCCTGTGTCAAAGATTTTTAAGCCTCGCCCCCAGCTGACGATACGGCGCGAGTCCGGCGAGAATAACGCGCCCTTGAGAAAGCTGCCGTGGTCCAGCGTCGAGACCAGTTCGCCCGTTGCGGCATTCCACAGACGGATCGTGCCATCCTGACTCCATGACATGATCCGCTTCTTGTCAGGCGACAGCTCTGCACCCCGAACCATGACCGCAGATTGCTCGCCTGCGATCTCGGTCAGGTTGCCGGATCCGGGAAGATTGCCGTCCGACACATCCGACTCGAGGCGGATCAAGGCGATATCATGCTCGTAGATGACTGCGCCTGGCGCCGGCATCACGAAGTCAGGATAGTATTTGATCTCAGCGATCTTGAACACACGCCCGTCAGTTGACGAAATATCACCGGCGCCGAGGCGTATGCCATATCCCCGGCGCATAAGGTCGGCGTCAATGCAATGGGCGGCGGTGAGAACCCAATTTCTGGCAATCAGCGCACCGCCGCAATAGTGGCGGACTTCCCAGTCGGCCTTTTTCGCCGCGGCCAGCATCGCTTCGTCTCTCGCGCTGAACTGCCCCCCGAAATATATCTGTGCCTGAAAGGGCGCGGCAAAGATCGGCACGAGACGTGCGTTCACGGCGCGATAGGGACAAGGCATGTCAGGATTCGCTTCGCACCACTGTGCGCGCTGCCAGTTTTCATCGCGCTGCTCGGCGGTGAGTTCAGCATCTGAGACAACAGGTTCCACGATCTCGATGGCTGCGGGTGGCAAGCGGACAGACAAGTCCGCCAGCTCTTGCACGGGCCGTGTTTGCTGACAGGCAACGAGCGCGGTCAACAGTCCGATCTGGAGCCATTTGCTGAACATCATCCACCTATAATTCCACACGCTGCAAAACTCTAGCATGTTCCGAGGCCGCGTCTGCCGCCCATCTCGTGCTTGACATCGCCGCCCCCGTGCTGATGGCTTATCATCACTGAACTGATGAGGTTTGAAATGACCCACACAAGATGTTTTCCCCTAAAAGCGCTCATGCTCCTTGTACTCGTTTCAGGCTTCTCGGCCTGTGCCCAGGTCGGTGCGCAGGATCAGCCGGACCTGGCCCCTGCTGCAGGGCCACTTGACGATCCGGAGTGGACGGAGACGCTGACGCCTGTTTCCCGCGTGAATGACAAAATGGTGGGGGGAACGCGGGCCCAGCTAGGCGAGTGGCCATCTCTCGGAACGCTGAGGGGAACAACGACCAGACGCACAACGCATTTTTGCGGCGCAACAGCCATCAGCCCACATTGGGCGCTGACGGCCGCTCACTGCCTGCCCGGCATAACCCGGGATGCCAGTGGCAACATTGTGCACCCAAGCTACGGGCGCCTTGATCTTGTACTCGGCGTCCAGGACCTGGCCCGGACAGACCAGAAGAACATTTTCAGGGTCGTAGAAGTCATCATTCCGGACGATTACAGGCCCGCCAACAATGCCCAGACGGTTCAGGAGTATCGCGGCCCCAGATCGGATATCGCCCTGGTAAGGTTTTCCGGCACATGGACCGGCCCCCTTGCCCGCCTGTCCCGCAGCGCCGAGGCCGATACCGACCGCTACTATGGGCGTAGCTTCGTGGCCGGGTTCGGCCTGCAATCTGACGAGGGCTCCATCGTTCCATTCATCTATACGCGGAGTGGCACCGATGGCTTTGCGGGCTCGCAGTACATGCAGCACGCCATGGTGCCCATGAAGTCTCCCGAGGCATGCGCCGCCAAATTCGCAGGCATGGCCTATGATCCAGCCGATCAGATCTGCGCTGGCTTCGAGGAAGGAGGCATCGATTCCTGCCAGGGCGATTCAGGCGGCCCGATGGCGGCTTTGGACGACAGAGGCCGCGCCTACCAAATCGCGGTCGTCAGCTTCGGTTTCGGCTGTGCCCAGGCGGGAGAGCCGGGCGTCTACACGCGGGTCTCAAATCACGTTGACTGGATCCGGTCGCATGTTCCGGATGCAAAATTCGTGAACGCCCGTCCTGAAACCGCCATTTCGATTACCCAGGATTCGATGCAGGCGATCTACAGCCTGTTTGATGAGACGCAGGACCAGGTCAAAATCAGCACTAGCCCGGCCGGCAGGATACAGGCCGGTCAGGTCATGCAGATCTCTGTTACCTCGAACATCGCAGGACGCCTGTGGGTGCTGGACAAGGGCGCCGATGGTACCCTGACACCGCTCTATCCAAACAGGTTCATCCAAGCCAGCGACACGCTCGTTTCTGCCGGACAAACTGTGCTGATCCCCGACCCGTCATACAGGGCCCAGTTCAACCTCACGGCCGGCTTGTCGGACCCTGCCACGACAAGTGAGCGCAACGAGCTGTTTGCGATCATCCTGCCGCCCTCTGTCGAACTGATTGGCGATTCCATGCCCCAGATGAACAAGACAATCGAAGTGCGCGCGCAAAAGACCGACTATGCACTCAGGCTGCAACAGCAGATCACATCGGCGACACGGACGAGCACGGGCACGCAGAACTGGTCATCCGGCCGCGTGGAATATGAGATCGTCAAATAGAGGCGCGCGGCCAGGCGGTAACGCTTAGTTCACTGCCGCCTGAATATGCCGCCTGAGAATCGCCTTGGCATTGCCCTCGCCTTCCAGATAATCGTACCAGCCGTTTCCGGATTGCGAGAGATAGAACAGCATGTCCCGCGTCGCCTGGTATCCGTCCTGCGAATAGATTCGCCTCAGGTCCGAGGTCGGCAGGAGGTATTCGATCGTGTCGTTACTGATCGATTCCATCATGTGGGTCTTGCCGTCTTTTCCGCCAGCGACCGCCGCCTGGCAGCTGCCTTCATCCCAGACCGTTGCCGGATTGCAGCCCCTGCGCGAGAAATCGATGTCGCCGACAGCCTTGGACGCGCTGCCGCCGGAAATGGCCTGGAAATAAGCCCTGCCAATGGCCGGAGAATCCCAAATCTGGAGATATTCCCGCAGCAATTGCTTGGCCTTGCCTGCGCCTTCATGCTGCGTGTACCAGCCGTTGCCGGGCGTGCTGAGATGCTGAAGCATGACCCATGTGTCTTTGTAGGCAGGATCGGAGGCGATCCGGACAAGATCGCGCCGCGGCAGGAGCTGGTCGAGATTCTCAGGCCTGATTTGCGACATGAGGAATGACTTGCCGTCCTTCCCGTCGAGCACGATCTTCTGGCAGCTGGCCTCATCCCAGACTCTCGACGGTCCACACCCGAGTTGGTTGAAGTCGACAATTCCGTTGGCTTTTGGCCCGCTGCCACCGGTAATCGCCTGCACATAGGCTTTCGCGATGCCCATTGGGTCGCCCAGTTTCAACCTCTCCCGCAGCAATTGCTTGGCCTGGCCTTCACCTTCCAGCCAGCCGAACCATCCATTGCCGGGGGCACTCATGTAGCCCAGCATCTGCCGCACCGGTTCATAGGTCGGATCAGCGAGGTCTGAATAGATCCGCTTCAGGTCTGCCAGCGGCAACAGCCTGTCTATATTGTCCTTTGTCAGCGAGGCCATGAGGTGGCCCTTGCCGTCATTGCCCTTCGCAACGATCGCCTGACAGCTATCATCATCCCAGACGGTGGACGGGCCGCAGCCAAGGGCCGCAAAATTCACGTCCCCCGCCGTGCGGGACCCGCTACCTCCTGTAATGGCCTGAAAATATGCACGGCCGATATCCTCTGCCAGGGACAGTTCCTGGGGAGACTCAATCGCAACCTGCTTGGTTCCGTTGGATGTGGACATGGAAACGGCGCTGGCAACGGCGTCACAACCGGCAAAGCAGATGCGCTTGTAGATCTTGTTGTCGGTCCAGGGGCGCTGCTTTTCGCCGCTCTGCTGGGCAACAAGCAATTGCGTGTTCAGGAACACCTGGCCCGATGTGCTCAAAGGGCGCTTCAGTTCGCTGGCGAGGATTGGCGCATACAGGCCTTCCTCTGCGACATCGCCTGCGTCTGTTGCGTAGGCGATCAACATGTTTGTCTGCGCGCTCGTGACCGAAAGTCCTTTCATGCCGGACTTGAACCCCGGCAGGGACGGCACGTTCCGGCATGCGTCGAACACCATGAAGACGGCTTTCGCGCCGGTTGCCGCGTACAGGGTGCGCTGCATGTCGAGACTGACGCCGTAGCGTATCAAATCAGATGGAACTTCAATATCCGCGTCGATCCCCAAGAGGTAGCTTTCCTTTGTGTCCGGCTGTTGGACGCCATGGCCCGTATAATAAACAAAGCCGACAGCATCAGAGCCGGCCCGGTCCAGTTTCTTGCGGAAATCGTCCATCGCGATATCGAGCTGGGCTTTGCTAAGGTTTCTTACTCTGGTGACCTCAAACCCGATGGAGCGCAGGGCTCCCTCAATATCATCGGCCTCTTTCTCAGCAGAGCTAACGCGCGATAACGAGGCGCTGTGATATTCAGTCTGATTAATAACAAGCGCGACACGTGTCTCCGCGAAGGCGTTTGCACTCAAAAAAAGGAACAGCAGAGATGTCCAAATTATGCGCATTTTCAGTCTCCCACCTTACGATATCCAGTGAAGCATAATCATGCAGCTGGCGGAAGTCTCAGCAAAATCATTAGCGGATTTCTCAAGCGCCCGTTCTTCGCTTCCGCTCAGCACAAGCCCTTTAATGGTGGTGTCAGCCCAGCACCTGGCCCCTAAGGGACGATAAGGTTGCGCCCCTCATTGCCGACGGCCTTCATGGCGGTCTGCCAAAAAGGGCACCTGTCCGTGACGACCACTTGCGGATTCCCGCATCGCCTCATTGCTTTCTTTGGGAATTTCAGAGCTGCGGCTTTGTCATGTTTCTTTGTAACGAACGATTACAGAACTTCGCCTTCGTGGTCGACAGCCCGCCAAAGATAGGGCCGCTCTCGTCGTATCTACACGAAGACCTCATCCAGGTGCCACAGCCATTGCGGGCATCGACGCATGGCTTCGGATCGCCGCTTCCGGATTTTGTGCGCGAAGTGTGTGCCGAACCGGCCGCCCCAGAGACCGACGGTCTCATGGCAGACATTAATGCCGCGCTCGTGAAGCAGGTCCTCTACGTACCGAAGCGGGAGCGGAAATCGGACATGCATCAGCACGCCAAGCTGGATGATCTCGGGCGACGTCTTGAAGTAGCGAAACGGGTTCTTTGTCATTTCCCAAGGCTAAACGCCAGAATTGGTCACCTTGAGTCCGGTTCCGCTGACAGTGCCGTCATGCCGTCTCAAGCCCGGTTGCCTTGACAACGAGGCCCGCCAGTTCGGTCACGACGCGGCGACCGATGCCATCCGCGGATACCCGTCGGCACGGCAAGCGAACCAAAGCACCGCCGCGCCCGTTACTGCGGACAGGACAGACCCGGACAGCACGCCGAGCCTCACCTGATCGAGAAGCGCGTCTGTTTCGAATGCGAGCGTTCCGATAAAGAGGCTCATTGTGAATCCGACTCCGGTCAGGCAAGCGATCCCATAGAGTTGGGCCCAGGAGGTCCCTTTTGGTCGCTTCGCAATGCCCGTTTTGACCGCGAGGAGTGTGGCGCCAAATACGCCGAGCTGTTTGCCAAAGAAAAGACCAAGCGCGATTCCGAGCGGCAACGGCGCCAAGAGGTCTGCAAAACCAATACCTGAGAGAGAAACGCCCGCATTGCCGAAAGCGAAGACTGGCAGGATGCCAAAGGCTACCCACGGGTGCAGGTCATGCTCCAGCTTATGCAGCGGGGATTGTTCTTCAGCCGTCCGACCCTGTATCGGGATCAGGAGTGCGGTTACCACGCCAGCCAGCGTTGCATGGACACCTGACTTGAGAACGCAAACCCAGATAACCAAGCCTATCAACAAATACGGCGTGGTGGCCTTCACACCCGATCGGTTCAATCCGATCAAGGCGACGACACCAACTGCGGCAAGCCCGAGCGCCAAAAGTGACAGGTTGGACGTATAGAACATCGCGATTATCAGGATGGCCCCAAGGTCATCAATGATCGCGATCGCGAGCAGGAAGATCTTCAGCGAAACAGGAACCCGGCTGCCAAGGAGCATCAGGATACCCAGCGCAAACGCGATATCGGTCGCGGCCGGAATGGCCCAGCCTCGCAGCGACTCCGGGCTGCCCATGTTTATGCCCAGATACACCATGGCAGGCACCGCCATTCCCCCGATCGCCGCGACGATAGGCAGGGCAGCCTTGTCCAGACTGGAGAGTTCTCCCTGAAGAACCTCGCGCTTTATCTCCAGACCAATCAGGAGGAAGAAGATCGCCATCAAGCCGTCATTGATCCACAGGATCAAAGGCTTTGCGATCTCAAGGCCGCCGACCTGAACTGAAACGGGCGTTTGCAACAACCCCTTGTAATGATCGAGGAGGAAGGAATTGCTGGCGACGAGTGCCGCAAGCGCGGCAAGGATCAGCAGTATTCCAGCTGACGACTCCAGTTTCATAAAGTTCTGTATACGGGAAATTACGAAGGTCATATCATATCACTTTGAAGGAATGGGGGGATTGCGCAGAAAAGGCGCAATCAGGATTTACGGCGGGAACGGTCCGCCGCGAATCCGTCAGATGAAACTAATTTCCGGGATGATCTCACCCGAGTTTAATCCCATTCGAAAGAGTCCTCTCGCCGGCGACGCCGGGATTTTGACCTTTCGATCCGACTGGCGCGATCGTATTTGCCGAATGCGTTGTCCCGTCGGTCGTCCTGGCTTCGGACCCGGCGAGGCTCTCGCCGGTCATAGCCCTTCATGGCTTGCGAGAGCTCCGAAAACATGTCGTCCAACCAGTTCATTCCAATGTCTCCTCATGCAAATCCAGAACTGGAGATCGCCCGTGGTTGGCATTGTTTCAAATTCATTGTTTTCATCGACTCCATAGCTTTTTACTATCTCTAACGGTTCGCCGCAGCCACGGCCTGAAAATGAGCCGAAACTAACGCTTCCGCCGCGCAGGCACCTTGTGAAGAATTGAGCCGGCCGCCTCCCGAAGCTCCCCGGCCAGCAAACGCAGGCGGCTGGCCAGAGGCGAGGTCTTGCGCCAGATCAGAGAAATCTGCCTGCTGGCACGCACGTCATTGATGCGCCGGACGATAAGATCGGGATCCCGGCGCGCTTCCGTCAGAGCATACAGGCTGGGGAAAACGGCGATGCCGACACCCATTTCTGCCATTTGCCGGATCGCATCGAGACTTGTGCCCTCATACTCCGAGTTCACGTGCGCGCCCGAGACCTCCGCCAGCGCCTGAATGATCAGATTGAGACGATGGCCATAGCCCAGCGTGAGCAGGGTGCGCCCTTCGAGATCCGCAAGGGACACATCACCCGTCTTTTGAGCCAGTGGATCGTCCGGCGCAGCACAGACCCACAGATCTTCCTGAAACAGGAATTCGTGATCGACGTCCGCATGGTCTTCAACCGTTGAAATCACCGCATCAAAATGCCCGTCATGCAAATGACGCTCAAGATCGATTGTCCGCTCTTCGCGCACGATCAGGCGCAAATCGGGGTGCTCTGAGTGAAGATGGCGCGTCACTGAGGGCAAAAGATAGGCGCCAATTGTTGGCAGGACACCAAGCCGGATGCGCCCCGTCAGATCCTGCGCATCGGCACGGACCACCGACTTCAGGTCCTCGGCGTCCCTCAAGAGCAGCCGGGCGCGGCGGACAACTTCCTCACCGATCGGCGTCAGGAATGCCTGCTGGCGGCCGCGCTCGATCAGCACAGCGCCGAGCTGGGCTTCCATTTCCGCAATCTGGGCCGACATGCTCGGCTGACTGACATTGGTGAGCTTGGCAGCTTCACCAAACTTGCCGGTGTCGGCGATCGCAACCAGGTACTGCATCTGTCTGAGCGTTGGGCGCACAATATAGTCTTTCTCTATTAACTCGAACGAATAGTAATATTGGAACTAATGCCGAATTCTGTCTATTTCAATCCTGAACCGAATAGACGGTTCGAAAAAAGGAGACCGAAAATGACACGCAAAGCCCCTCCCTCCCGACCCACCGGGCAAGGTGGCTACACAGAGAATATTCTCATGCTCGCTGCGTCCCCCAGGAGCGAGGATTGCGCCAAGCGTATGGATCGTCGTCACTGGCGCGCCCGCCGCAAAAGGCGTTATGCCCAACCGCTCGGCGCATAAGGACGTTCCCATGCTGTCTGACGCAGACTTTGTGATGTTGTTTTCGGCTGTTCCCCAAAAGGATCCGCGGAGCCGGGCGAAACTCCCCCAGAGGCAGTCCAGGGCTGTCGTCTCGCCCAAACCGATGGAGCCCAAACCGGTTTTGCGCCGCTAGGCGCAGGACGCACCACTCACTCCTCCGGCAGGCCATCACGTGCCTGCCGGTTTTTTTTGAGAGATAATTTCAAAGGCTAGTGGTGAGGGAGGACCGGACAGAACGCGACTCTGCCGATCATCCGTACGTATGCGATACAATTTCCTGAGGCATCCCACCTCAATCCGGACAGCTGGGAATACGGTCCTGCCACACCCTGCAAACGCCCCATTCCGGTCAACACCACTTTCCTGTCTCCAGTCCGCGTCGTCCAACTCAACACGCAATTCGTTGGGCACAATCGCTGAACGCGGCGCCATCAATGGCACGTAACCAGACCAGCAACTTGTGGTTCGCGGAAACCGGCCCCACTGGGGCCGGCGGCGGATCAGGGCTGCGTGTCGGTATCCCCATGCGCCAAACTGGCAAACAGAGGGTTGCAGCATACCCGAGACGACACTGACGTTTCGATTCCCGAACACGGCAGGCGTCACTACTCCAGGAAAAGTGTGCGGGCAGGTCGACTGACCTGCCCGCTCGTGAAGGGTATCCGACGAACTACTCGATCTGCGACAACAGTTCGGGTGCGGTCACAAGCGCGCGCACACCGTGAGACCTGGTCTCGTTGAATACATTGCCCCTGGATGCCCACTCATTGAGGGAACTGATGTCGACGCGGGCACACATGGGGCGAACGCTCCAGGTCACTTGCAAGGGTGAGCATGTCGACTGATCGTAGCTTGGGCCCGTTGTGGATCCGCGGAAGACAACCGGCGTTCCCGTTCCCGCTGGCAAGGTCTTCGGCTGGTGAAACCCATCAACGACCGTATTCTCGTACACATAGTCATTGAAATCGATTGCCGATGCGTCGTTGACGACGAGAAACGCCTGCGCTTCGACGCGCAAAGTTGGGTTTTCGCATGCGTCGCTCAGACACGATCCCAATCCCTCGCCTGGAGCCACATCGCATGATGAATACACCCAATGCACTTCAATCGTGTCACCTGGCTTCACGCCCTTGAACGCTCCCTCACCGTTGGCAGGATCAACCAGTTCGGCCTCTGTGAGCTCATCTGTTTCGTTGCACCGGTAGCCGCCCGTTGGTCCATCGCCCGCATACACGTTAAAGCCCGGAGCTTTGTGCTCTGCATTGGTATGCGTGTGAATATTACAGAGGTTCAGTGCCTCAGGCTGTGGCGCGATTGCAAACTTGATCGGGTTGATACCGTAAGCGCTTGCAATATCCCGGGGCGTTTGCGGCCCTGACGCCAGACACAGGTCCGCCGCTGCAGGCGCGACGTCATTCATCGCCATTGTTGGCGCCGCCTCATTCATGTCGACCAAGACCGCCTCCGACTGAGATGCCTCGACGTCCCGCGGGGAGGGAGTGGTGCAGCCTGCGACCGCTAGCGCCAGCAAACTCGAGGCGCCGCCCATATACGTCGAACGAGTTGTCAAAATTCGCATTGAAAATACCCATGAAGAGCGGACGAGCCGCCTGTTGTTGATGGTCAATAAATGGACCGCCGGCGCCATGCTTCAAATCGTATGATTTGATCGTCTCGATACAAATTTACTATATCCAGACAGACGTGTTCCGCTCGCGAAACTGTCTGCGCCCAACCGGCACCCGCAGCAGAAACCGCCTAAAAGCGATCAGGCCTCAGGACCTCAACCCGAGATATATCCAGGATGCCGATATGCTGATCGAGCAGTTCGTGGAGTTCCAACAAGACATTCCGGATCGGTGATTCATCGCTAATGGAAATGATCACGACCATGTCCTGACTGGCCGATAAATCCCTGTCGCGTTGCCATCGGCTGCCTCGGCCATACCCGGAAACTGCTGGCAGCACAGTATAGCCAGAGACGCCTGCCGTTTCGAGAATTCGGCAAGCTCGCTTGAGCGCCATGCGCTCGATGATCAATTCCAGTCGGATTTTTTCGTGCACGTTGTCATCCTCAGCCTTGAATCAGGTTCGCAAAATAGAGGTAGAGCGGTATCCCGACCGCCAGGTTGAACGGAAAGGTCACCCCAAGCGACAGTGTAAGATAAATCGATGGTTTGGCCTTGGGCATCGCAAGCCGCATAGCGGCCGGAACCGCGATATAGGACGCCGAGGCCGCCAGCACCATGAGCAGCGCCGTATCGCCGGCCGGTATTCCGAGGCTCCAGGCGATCGCTCCGCCAAGGGCCGCTGACACGAGCGGCATGTATAAACCAAATGCAACGGCGCTGAAATCCAACTGGCGCCAGCCCTGCCGCAGTCCCCTGCCTGCAGACAGCCCCATGTCCAGAAGGAAGAGGCAGAGAACGCCCTGGAAGGGATCAACGAAGAAGGGTGAAATCCGCTCCATGCCCGAGTCTCCCGTCACCCATCCTATGGCCAGCGCACCAACCAGAACCACGATCGACGCATTGAGGAGGACTTCACGATAAAGCTCGCCCGATTCCGAGCCCGCCACCGAAGGCGCCTTCTTCTGGCCGCGCTGCGCCAAAATCAACGCTGTGATGATCGCGGGCGCCTCCATGAGTGCAGCAACTGCAACCATGTACCCCGAACTTTCGAGCCCGGCCGACTTTATAAATTGTGTCGCCGCGACAAACGTGACGATCGAAATGGATCCATAATGAGCCGCGGTTGCAGCAGCATCAATCCGATCCATCTTGCTGGTCCGGCGCAGAAACGCAAAGGCAATGACAGGCAAGCTGAAGGACAGGACGATCCCCGCAGCCAGGACGGCCCAAACCTGAAGAGAGAAGTCGCTCATCGACATCTCCACGCCGCCTTTGAGGCCAATCGCCATCATCAGGTAGATCGCGAGCCCTTTTGCAAAAGCTTCAGGAATTGTCATCTGTGATCTGAGCAGCGCTGCCGCAAGCCCCAGCACAAAGAACAATACCATGGGCGACAACAAGGTGGCCAGCATCAGGTCCATTGGGTTTTCATGCTCCAGTGTGCGCTCAAAAAAGGACCTCGCTTGGCGGCGCGCCAAGTGAGGCCAATGACTTTTTTGATATTGGGTGTTTCGGGTCCCGCTCTCGGGTCTGCGTTCGTTCGTACCCTGCAGGTACTCGTATCAGGTTCGATAGGAGTCGGTCGCGAGCGACGGCCTCAGAACACGTGCCAATCTGTCAGGCGGGCGACAGCAACATGAAAGCTGCGAACAAGGTTTTCCTTTTCGCGCTCAGGACCGAAATACCTGAACCTGCAAGCCACCAGTCGATGGTCGCGCGCATCTACAAAAGACTCTGAAATAGCGGTGAGTTCGAACGGACCCCAGCTTATCAATGACTCGATATGATACTGCAGGGCCTCAATGGAGCCGTCCCATGCGGCAATCATGTCCCATACGTTGGAGTCCCCCAAGCCGATCGACTCTCGCGCGGCGGCCCCTTTTTGATCCGGACCGGCCGCGCTCCTGGTCGCGGACGTCCCGGATCGGAAAACTGACGGGTCGCGGCCCCGGTGAGGCTTGGCAAGCTGATCTTGCGGAGGCAACTGGAATACATCTGTAGCGAATATCGTCATGATTGGATCTCCTGTTCGGCTCCTTCAGTGAACAGGATATCCAGAAATGCAGATAATAATATTCGAATTATTGTGTGGTCTTCATAGGGTTTTCTTATATCGATGCGGCGCATTTGGGCTGCCGACCGCCAGGACAAAAGCTTTTGGACCGTTGTCCCGATCGCGCAGCATCGGAATAATATTCTCAGCCGGCAATATTACTTTTCAACAGCTTGAACACGGCAACATCTCGCAGCGCCTAGGTTAGATGCACATTGCTGTACGGTTCTTGGAGCGAATACCACTTCATGTCGCACCAACCGCAGGATACCTTTTTCCTATCAACGCGAGATATTTGTTCAATTTGAAAAATGGTTTCGTCGCCCTCAAGTCGATTTGGTCATCACTATTGGAGGAGCAGATGTCCCGCTTTGAAAAGCAACGTGAACCCAGCCGCTCTCTGAAGACCTGGATCGGTGGCTTCCGCGTACCGGGCCTTGTCGCACAGCACAATGCAAAGCCTATGAATCCCCCAGCCACTTTTGCAAATCCGAAACGCGATCGCTCACACCGCCGCGAAACGGGCACGTGACCATTTCCTGCGGCTAAACGCCTGGATTGATCACCTCCACTTCAGTTCACCTTGAAATGCCGCTCAGAGGGCGTTTCCAGCCCACTTTGTTAGTTTGTCAGCGCGTCGATGATGCTCGTGAGTGCATTTTTTGCCTTGGTTCGCATTTCATCATCCGTAGCGTCCTGGATAGGATGTGGGACGAGGACATAGCGGGCGTCTTCCATGCCAAGAGCACTGCGCTGAAAATTGGCAGCTTCCTCGAACTCGGACGAAGCGATGGAGACCGACGGGATTCCCTGGATTTCAAACCAGACTGTGTCGTGCAGACTGCACGTCGTACAGGAACCTCAATCGGCCAGTGCTTCGATGACATAGTCCACTTCGCTTGCAATTTCGCGCCGCAGGTCATCCGGACACGGCTTGGTGAAGGTTGGCTTGGAATAGCGTTTCACCGTGATACCGGGTACGGCGTCCGCAAGCTGGCGCTCAAGCTCATCGAGCAAGACATTGCCGCGGGGCTTGCGGATGTCGAGCAGGCCGACCTTACCCGAGAGCGTCCCCGCTCGCGGCGTGATCTGACGCACGACCGGCTTTCGCTCGTCAGTGGGATCAAGAATTGTTGTCATTTTCCATCCTTCTTCTGCTCGCGTGTTTTTTTTTCATCATATACGTTAGGCAATCTGACTCTAGCCTAAATCGATCTTGCGCGACACCGATTGCGAACCGATTTCACCGGTCGCCCACCCATGGAAGGCAGAGCTGAACTTGCCTGCATCCGATCCCGCGACGACAATGTGGATATATTCCGGACCCGCGAATTTCGGCACTTCAGTCTTGAGCTTCGCCGCGCCCATTTTTTCGGCGGTTGCCAAGGGGATGCCTGCGCCGGACATTTCGTCGGCAACCATCTCGCTCAAGGGACGCCTGGTCACTTCCTGTATCCGGGCGCGCAATCGATCCTTGGTGTAATCTCCTTCACTCATGAGCGTGTCGATGTGCTCCGGGCAGACAACGAGAAGTGCGTCGATTGGCAGGTTTCTCAATTTGGGCAGAAACACCCCTTCCAGTCCCAAGCCGATAGACCCGGCGACCTGTTCGGGCTTGCGCGATTCCTGGTCAACGATATGGACCGGGCCGCCTGTCATGGCGAAGACCGTGACGACCGAATCCTCTTTCTTGAAACCGCGCTCGACGTGGAGCGGCGGCCACGGAGAGCGTTCTTCGTTTTCCGCAAAGCACATCGTGTATTTCATCGGATTGCCAAGCGTTGAGCGTTCGACGCCACCCGGCTTGCCGCCGCCCACATTGCCGACGATGAGGCGCAAGGAACGCCCGATTGTCGCGTTGGCGCGGTTGCCGGACCCGAGCGCCCCCAGGCCCTTGTTCATGCCGATCCTGTCACGGATCGGACCATTGACCACGATCACCGGCGCTGCGCCCATGGTGGTGGCCGTGACGCCATGAATATTGAATGCATCGGTGCAGACGGCCTCCAGCGCAGCGATGATGACAGGCATGTATTCCGGCTTGCATCCCGCCATGACCGCATTGATGGCAATCTTTTCGACGGTCGCTTCTCCCATATTGGGCGGGACGGTGGCGACAAGGTCTTGCGCAGGGCGGTGCGTGCCCTCGATCATTCGCAGGACCCGTTCGGGCGTTGGCGGCACGAGCGGCAGACCATCGGAAAAGCCCTGGTCGAACATGAACTCGATCACGTCGTCCGCAGGGGCAATATCGATGCGGCGCGCCCGAATCACACTGCCCTCTGCGCTTGCGCGGAGCTTGTCGTAAATTTCAGGATAAAGATGTTTGGAGCCGCATCCGGGACGCCACGCCGGGAGGCTTGCCCAGTCGATCTGCGCTTGAGGAAGATCCAGGCTTTGGGCCAAATCTGCGCTCAGCTTCTCCCACTCTTCGCGAACGAACCCCTCGAAATGGGTTTGCACTGTGCCATCGGCGTCCATCCAGAATACGGAAGGCACGATCTCGATTTCCCAGTCGAACGAAACCTGACACGTCGCATCATCCAGGATCGGAAGCGTGAGATGATGGCGGTCTTTGAGGACCGCATTGTCCGCCCCGGATTGCCCCACCATCAGGACGCGCAACTTGTCACCGTACGCCTTGTAGAAGGCCTCTACGACCGGCGCGGCCGTATTGCAGGTTTCGCAGTCTTCCTTGACGAAAACGACGAGGTGCGGGCCGTCGCCCGGAAACGTATGGGTCTCGCCGGAGAGAGATTTCAGAGAGAAGCTCGGTTTGGTTTCCGTCATGGACTCGCTCCTCATTGCTCCATGCCATATTGGGGAGGAGAGACATGTTTTGTCTAGGGTGACGCCGGGGCTGGCGGAGGTGGATGGGAATCGAACCCACCACACGTCTTGTCGACGCGTCCATGGTTTTGAAGACCAGGGAAGCCACCAGACTCCAGTCACCTCCATGAGCGCCTGACAGTAGCGGCAGCCAGCCGTTCGTCAAACATCAGCCATATAGCGCGTGTCGCCAATACGGGTCGTGGTGCCTTGTGAGTCGAGATGCTCGAGAATGGGTACGATAAACTTGCGGGTCGTATTCAGGGTCGAACGCGCCTCCCCGGTGGTAAAGGCGGCCTGCCCCGGAAAGCTGGACCTGAGTGTACTGGCCGCAGCGGCAATGGCCTCGGAGTGAAACACGAGAGACTGCTTGAGCGAGACATTATGCAGGCGAATGGCCGTGCCTTCGTGAATGAGAAGGGCGAGCAGGTCGGCATCGTCCGGACCTGCGACGAGCGTTTCCGGCGCAGGCGGCGCAAGCCCCGATTCCTTCAGTTTTGCGGCCATGCAGGCCATGCGTTCTTGTTGTTGTGCTGTCAGGTATTGGAGCGGAGCATGAGTCGGCAAGGCCACGTCAGTACCGGAAATGACCAGTTTTCCCTCCAAGGCGAGCACCGCCTCGACAAACTCGATCAGCGCTTGTGCCACGTGCGGAGCATGCATGTGGACACGCGGCGCGAGTGGCTTGAGCGGGCATGCCGCATGATAGGATTGAAGGCGCGCGATATAGCTTTCTTTGACCTCTTCAACAGTGGATGACACCGCGACAAGCGTGTCTGTGACGTCCATAAACAGCGCTCCCAACTCCGCGCGCACGCTTGCCGCAGGACTGCGTGCAAGGCGGCAGATGTCGGCGATACGCGCAATCCCCCGATTTTCGCCCGCGAGAGCCGCCGCGATCCTGGTTGTGTCGCCAAGCTGTGCCGCTTTCAGGGTCTCGAGCCGTCGCTTTTTATTGGCCTTGTCCGGGGGCGCCACGGGATCGAGTATTATCGCTCCACCGATCGTCTCGGCGGGCGAAAGGCTGCGGACGATCGCGCGCTGGCCGGCGAAGGTGGTGATGGCCGCAGGGAAGCGAAGCCGGGCGAAAGCCGACTCGCCTGGGTTCAATTGCTTGCCCTCAAATAGGCGGAGGCTCGCGACAGCATGGGCGGTGCCATACAGGACACGGACCTGCTGCATGTGCTTGACGGGACGGCTGGCGCGGGGGGACAGGCTGATTGAAACATCACATTGAATGGACGGGACGCATGCGTCCGGCGCATGCAAGATATCACCCGGTTTTATTTGATTGGCGGAGATACCTCGCAGGTTCAGCGCGGTACGCTGGCCCGGATTGGCCTGAGACGATTCCTGGCCGCGCACCTGTATCCCGCGGATGGTTATGGATTGTCCTTTGGAGGCAAGGACAAGGGCATCATCTACCTGTATCGATCCGCCATGCAGTGTCCCCGTTACAATTGTGCCAAGCCCTTGCGCAACGAAGACACGGTCGACAGGAAGGAAGGCCGCGAAAACGGGTTCGGTGCCGGTTGACCGGAGGCCAAGGTGTCCCAGTGCATCGCCAAGCGCGCCTATCCCCTGCCCCGTTGTGGACGAGCAGAAAATGATTGGCGCGTCGCAAAACCGAGTGCCTGACAACGCGGCGCGCAGCCCGGCTTCCCGGGCAGCGTGTTCAGTCTCGGAAACCCGGTCTGACTTGGTGACGGCGACAATGCCCTCATGGATGCCGAGGGATTCCACAATTTGAATATGTTCCAGGGTTTGTGCCTGGATGCCATCTGCTGCGGATATGACAAGAAGTGCTGCGCGGGCACCAGACGCGCCGGAGACCATGGCGCGGACGAAGTCTTCATGACCGGGGGCGTCGATGAAGTCGACCATGACATCGCCGCACTGCCGGTAGGCAAAGCCTGGCGTGATGGAGAGCCCGCGTGCCTTTTCCTCCGGCAACCTGTCGGTATCCATGCCTGTAAGCGCGCGCACCAGTGACGTTTTCCCATGGTCGACATGCCCAATCACAATGACAGGGCACGTCTTCATCGGGCGCGCAAACCGCGAAACGCATGCAGAACAATGGGCAGGTCTTCATCGTTGAGAGTGCGGGCATCCATGACGAAGCGGTCATTCCTGATGAGACCGATGATTGGAGTCTCGGCGCCGCGCAGGGCAGCGACAAGCGCATCAGCGGTATAAGGCGGCGCTGATACGGAAACGGCATAGCTTTCCAGATCTTGCTGGGGGAGAGAGCCTCCTCCGACATAGGCTGCGCTCTTGGCAACGGTCACGTCTTCGAGACCTGATGCAATGAGCGCGTCGGCAAGCCGATCGGCTCGCGCACGAACTTCACCGACGGTTTGTGCGATGGCCCGTAGTACAGGCACGCTTTTGAGAGGGTCGTGAGGATCCCGGTAGAGCCGGAGTGTAGCCTCGAGCGCCGCGAGCGAGAGCTTGTCAATGCGCACGGCCCGGCATAGCGGGTGAGACTTCAGGCTGCCCACCAGATCGGCGCGTCCGGCAATGATACCTGACTGGGGACCGCCGAGGAGTTTGTCACCCGAAAACATGACAAGGTCGACGCCTGATTTAAGGATGTCAGACACGACAGGTTCGTCGCGCAAACCAAAGGCGGACAGGTCTATCAGAACACCACTGCCGAGGTCTTCCATGAGGATGATGTTTGAATTGCGCGCAAGCAGGGCGAGGTCTTCTCGCTTGGGCGCAGAGGTGAATCCGACGATGCGGAAATTGCTTGTGTGGCTTTTCAAGAGGACAGCCGTTTCGCTGTCTATGGCACGCTCATAGTCCGAGGCACGGGTCTTGTTTGTAGAGCCGACTTCCTTGAGGATCGCACCACTTTGTTCGATGACGTCAGGCAGGCGGAATGCGCCGCCGATTTCGATCAGCTCACCACGTGACGCGATGACTTTCTTCCCCTGCGCAGTTGCCATCAGGCTGAGCAAGACAGCTGCAGCGCAATTGTTCACGACGAGAGCGGATTCAGCACCCGTCAGTTCACAGATGAGCTCTTCGACATGGGCGTAACGGGAGCCACGCCTTCCGGTATGGAGGTCGAGCTCGAGGTTTGAGTAATTTGCGCCAACCACCTGCATCGCGGCCAGTGCTTCGGGCGCGAGGCGGGCCCGGCCGAGATTGGTATGGATGATGATGCCAGTCGCATTGACAACCGGGCGCAGATTCGGTTGACGCGTCGCTTCGATCGAACTGATCAGGCTGGCGGCAAAGGTTTCGCTCTCGAAGTCAGGGAGGCTGGTCATGTCGCCCGACCGAACGCTGCCACGCAGGACTTGAAGTGACGAACGAAGAGCCCGCGTAACCTCCGGGCGCGTATAGGTTTGAAGTAGCGCCGCGATGTGCGCTGTTTCGAGGAGCGTTTGCACCTGTGGCAATTGTCTCAATAGGTTATCCACGTGCTTTGCCCCTGCTGACTTGTGCTAGTGTAGACAGCGACTGGGGCCATTCAAGTTGAAACGCCAGTTGCGAGTTCGAGAGGAGTGAGTTTTTCCGGACCAACCGCTTCCGCACGATTTCGGCGGCCCAAGCTGCCGCTGCGGTGCCGAGAGGATTTTTGGGTAGGCCGGGCAGTCGAACCAGCATCTCCGGTAAACCTCCCCCCAACCCCGAAGCTATCAGTGCTGTAAGTCCAATGCGAACCGGTCGCCATTATACGCGAACAAGCAGGTGCCAGGCGACGAGAAGGTCGTGCCATTCGCGAAGGGGAACGTCTCGATTCTGTTTAAACCGAACTCGGGAGTTTATATGTCTTCTGGAGTTGAAGTGATTGCACACTGACGAATGGATCGGCGCGAACTTCTGCAGACTTCGCATCCGCCTGAACCGGGACATGATCCACCCCTGCCCGGGTCGTAGCCTGCGCGGTTGCGCTGCACCTTTCTCTCCGCACGCCCATCCGCGCACTCCGCAGAATGCCCGGCTACCAGTCTGACAAGCCTGTCGGACTCAGCTTGAATTGTCCCACTTTTCCAGCGCGGCGTTGAGCAATCCCGGCAGGGCCGTGGCAATTGCGCCGAGTTCGGGGCGCAACCGGTAAGCGCTGGCCATGGGCAGGGCGACAGGTCTCGGGTCGCCGCGC
>TARA_R110000751_G_scaffold24143_2_pt1 | contig 35175 bp, 36 predicted proteins | sample TARA_R110000751 | Tara Oceans TARA_R110000751 (sample SAMEA4398001) | marine metagenome | biome: Polar Biome; feature: [MES] marine water layer (ENVO:01000295) within the mesopelagic zone...; material: water (ENVO:00002006), including particulate matter (ENVO:01000060) such as...... | reverse complement strand
TCTTGTACTTCGCGCTGTGGCGACGTGACATGGTAGTACCTCATTTCGACGCGGGCCGGTGGGCGGCGCGTATTCGCACCCACGATCTCAACGGCGGCTCCGCACCAACCCGTAGATAAGTGGCGGGTAAAACACCAAATTGACTGGTGCGTCAAGCCGTGCACCTGTTACCGCTGCAATGCAGATAAAAGAAGCATATTCTGGGAGGAATACAATGAAACGCATGGATGGACGAATCGCAGTGGTTACGGGCGGCGCAAGCGGCATTGGCCGGGCCTGTTCGGTGGGATTGGCGCGCGAAGGTGTGGCCGTGCTGGTCACCGATATCGACGACGCCGGCGCCAAGGAGACCGTTGCGCTTATTGAGACGGAGGGCGGCAAGGCCATCTCGGCCCATCATGACGTTACGGATGAAGATCGCTGGGACGCCATAATGTCCCTGTGCGAGACCGAACTGGGCACACCCTCCATCATGGTCAACAATGCGGGCATCGCGATCGGCGGCCCGATCCTTGAATTCAGCCTGGCCGATTGGCAAAAGCAGATGGCCGTCAACATGGACAGCGTCTTCCTTGGCACGCGGGCCGCCATGAAGGCCATGCAGACGTCCGGCGGCTCGATCATCAACCTGTCTTCCGTTGCAGGCCTTCGCGGTGCCCCGGGGGTTAGCGCCTACTGCGCCAGCAAGGGTGGCGTCCGCCTGTTCACCAAGGCCGCGGCGCTGGAATGTGCCCAGATGGGCTTTCCCATCCGCGTGAACTCAGTGCATCCGGGGATTATCGACACACCCATCTGGCAGAAGTCCATCGCTCGCATGACCGGCAGCATGCCGGCCGACCAAGCGTCAGAGCTGGCATCGCATGCGGGCGCAAACGCGCTGGATGCACATGCAATCGCTACGCAATCGACGCCAATGGGCCGCCCCGGCAGGCCGGAAGAAGTGGCCGATCTGGTCGTCTTTCTCGCCAGCGACGCCTCAAGCTATATCAGCGGACAGGAACACGTCGTGGATGGGGCCATGACGGCGCGATGATCAAAGCACAGGCGATCGCTCGCACGTCAGTATAAGCGCGCTCATATTCTTCGTTTCAACGACGTGACGCGGTCTGTGTCTTGCAGAGGAAGCCGCGTCATTGCCACAGAGATTTAGAACATCGGGATCAGATTTGACGGACGTTACAGTAATAATTCCCTGCTACAATAATACGGGCACCATCGAGGCAGCAGTACAAAGTGCGATTGGCCAGACGGTGCCCGTGCAGGTTATCGTTATCGACGATTGCTCATCCGACGACTCCGCCCAGAAAGCCCGAAATGTCGCGCCAGGTGATCCACGCCTTGTCGTCCTCGTCCAGGACCGCAATCAGGGGCCGTCTGCAGCGCGCAACCGCGCCATTGCGAACGCTGGAACCAAATGGGTCGCCATTCTGGATGCCGATGACCGGATGCACCCTGATCGGCTGCGTCGTCTCATCGAACAGGCCGAGTCCGACAATCTTGACCTTATCGCCGACGACCTGATCCGCGTCGACGCCGTCGCAGATCCGAAACAAGGCACACGTTTGTGGTCTGACACGCCGATTGGTGTACTCCCACTCACGCTGTGCCGATTTGCGCGTGAAAACATCGACAGCCGAACCGGAAGCCGGCGCGAACTCGGATACCTGAAGCCGGTCATGCGCAGGGAATTTCTCGAGTCACATGCGCTTGCATATAGAGAAGACATGCGGCTCGCCGAAGACTTTGATCTTTATGCGCGCGCCCTGAAAGCAGGCGCCAGATTCAGCCTGGTCGACCCGTGCGGCTATTTCTCGGTCGACTACCCAAACTCACTGTCGAAGGAATACGCTTCAACACACATGAAGCCTGTGCTGGAATGCGACCTCGAACTTCTCAAGACGCCCAGCCTCACAATCGAAGAGCGCGCGGCTATAGGCGAGCACAAGCTCCTGTGGCACAAGAACTGGTCCTGGATGCGCCTGATTGAATCTGTGCGGGCCCGCGATCCACTGGGCGTTGCTCGGGCGTTCATCGCGCCGCCGCAGGTCGCGGGCGCGCTTGTTCTGCGCTGCTTCCGGCACCTCTCTGGCCAGCCTCCTGTCGCGCAGCACACGCACCGCACGGCACATCTAAAGGATATTGAGACAATCCTGTCTGCCAGCACCGATCAGAGATCCTGACGAGAACGCAGGGAAGCAAAACCCACAAACTGAAACAGCTGGCCAGTTCCGGACTTGCGAATACCTATCGCGCTGTTCAGCTCAATCCTCTTGCCACGGCAAGCGCTTCTGCCGGGCGCCCTTGAACCAGGATGAAGAGCGCCTGAACGATACGTTTGGCGAGACGTGGAGACAGGGCGGCGAGCGCCGCGACATAGGTCACCACGCCGATCGGAACCAGAACCAGAATATGGACAATGCCAGTCCATTCGTGAGGCAAAATCCCCATGCTGAACCAGACAATGAAACCCATGATGAAAGAGGCGATGAGTGCACTGGATCCCGCGATTATTTGCCGGTGCATTGGGAATCCGATCGCCATCTTCACGGCGTAAGCACCCAAAATCCAACTGAACATAAGCTGGGCCAGCAGCGCCCACGCGATCGCCTCAAGACCGATGTGAATCGTGGACACAACCGCAATCGCGGTCAGAACCGTGCCAACGATAGCTAATTTGAAATTCAGGTCTACCCGGCCAACCCCATTCAACACACCTGTGTTGAATGCGGACGTCGGGGCTCGAAGTCCCATGAGCAAGAACACCTGAATCGTGGTGACTGCGGGCACCCACTGCTCTCCGAACACGACCGGAATGGCAATTGGCGCAATGACGCACCCACCAATGAAAATCGGATATGCGACGAGGGCAGCCAGTCGCATCGCCCCTTCGATCGCTCTAAACAGCATCGGCAGATCATTTTGCGCCTGTGACGCGACGGGCAAGGCGACGGCCGCAAAGGGCGTCACGAACGCCGACTTCGCCTGTTCGAGCAATCGCCCCGACATGTTGTACATGCCAAGCGCCGCTGGCCCCAACACGCCCCCAATCATGACCCTTGGAATGGCGCCGCCGAAGGCTTGCACCACTTTCGTCGTCAGATTTGTTGAATTGAAGCGAGTGAGCTCATGCGTTTCGCTCCAGCTGGACTTGAATGAAGGCCGCCATTTCGCCAGCCAGGCGAACATTATCAACCGGACCGTTCGCCTCGAAATTTCCATCCAGACGAGTGCCCACGCGTCCCTCAGCACGACCGCCAGCCAAATTCCGATAACCGCAGCGCTCACCGTACCAACGACGTCAACGATCGTGATTTCCTTGTAGCGGAGATCCCGCTGCAGGAGCGCTGCCGGCACCGAAGTGGCGGCGCCAATGATCAGGACAATCGAAAAAACACGCAAAATTGGAACGAGTTCCGGATGGCTAAACCCGGCGGCAATGGCGGGCGCCAGCAGGCTGATGCCCAAGCAAAAAAGCAGCGCGAGCCCCAAGGATTGCATAAACACAGAATTTACATGCCCCACCGCCAAGTCCCGGCGCTGAACAATTGAATCGTTCAAGCTGCCTGAGGCAAAAATCTCAGGGATCGAGAATGTCACGAGTGCCATTCCGAACACCCCAAAATCCATTGGCGACAACAGCCGGGCTATGAAGACGAGAGAAACCATCCCGCCGACCATGCCGATCCAGTTGCCCATCGCATTGAACACGACAGCGTAGCCTGCGCGTCTGAGCAAGCTGTGAGCCATTAGATGCTGCCCGCGCTCTGGCTTTCGTGCCGCTGGAGTGCGAGTGGTCCTTTAGCTGAAATGGTCATAGAGGCCGCCCGTTTGAGCTTATTCATGATCAGATAATAGCTAACAGATTTCAAACACCTGATCTTTGTGAATTCCGAACGAACTCTCCAACGCAGTCCCCGCGCCAGGGACATAACAATCTGCGCGCCAACCAATGACACGTCGGCCAGGTCGCAAAGCTCGTCGATCAGGGCGGAGTTTGCAAGGATTTCATCGCATCCGTATTTCGATGCAAACGCAGAGCGCAACGCAACAGTCTCAGGCTTGGAAAGGGGTGCCTGGCTCACGCGTTCAGCGGCGCGAAGGTCATTGACAGCGAGTTCCCAAAGCTTCTTGCGCGCCATGACACTCGCCCGTCGCAGGAGCGCATGGCGCCTGTTCAATGGATCAGAAATAGACTTCCCGTTGCTCAGGTACTCATTCAGTTCGATTTGTGGATAGTAGTTGCGGAAGATCACCTTATCGAACTGGGACCAGGATGAGTTCCGTTGCTTGGCCTGCACTTGCTCGGTCTGAGTCCCGCGAATGCCATCATGCACACGTTGCTGGAACACGAATTCTTCGGTGGATACCGGCGTCCCAACCCGTGCGAGGCGGATCAGCATGTCATAATCCTGCGACCGAACGAGGCTTTCGTCGAATGCGCCGACACGATCATAGAGTTCCTTGCGAACGATCATGCCCTGCTGATGGGCAAACATGTCATCCAGCGTAGCGGTCAGGAACTCTTCTGAATCACAATTGGTCCAATAGCCCGTTCCCAGTAGCCGCTTTTCTCCCGACCCATCGACGGAAAAGCGCTCGTGGCGTCCGTATGCCATGTCAGCTTCCGGGTTGGCCTCAAGCAAACCAACGAGGATTTCGAGAGCCGTCGGAGCAGCGAGGTCGTCATCGTCGAATATCCAGACGAGATCGCCCGTCACGTGTTTCAGACCAAAGTTCAGGGCGGCAGACTTGCCTGCATTCGACTTGGACAAGACGCGGACGCGCCCTTCATAAGCCTTCAGTTGTTCGAGCGTGTCATCCGTTGAGCCATCATTGATAATGATGATCTCATGTGCTGGACGGGTTTGCGCCAGAATGGAGTCCAGGCTCTCGCGCAGCAAGGCCGACCTGTTGAAGGTCGGGATAAGGACCGTAACATCATATGGCTGCATTATTCATTCCGACTCATACTATTGGGCCAATTTTTGGCACCTCGCCGCAATCTGCTGCGACGTGGCACCGAACTTGCTCCCTGAGTTCGTAGCAAATAGCGCGCCAGTTCGATTTTCGATACGTAAATTTCGCATATTGATCTCCGCAAAACAAAGGACCGCCCGAGGATGAAAATCGCGTTCTTCGTCAATGCCTTCCCGATGATGTCAGAGGCATTCATTGCGAATAGCGCGGCAGCCCTGATCGATCAGGGCCACAGTGTCGACATTTTCGGAGTCGGAAACGTCGCGCCAACGGGACTTTCGGTGAAATCGGTCGAAGAACACCATTTGGACGAACGGACAGTCAACATGCGCTGGCCAACGTCACGCGTCGGACGGGTTGCCGGCCTGCCGGGCGCCCTCGGTACGATTGTGCGCAAAAATGGTGTAGCAGCGCTCGGCAGGCTTCGTCCGAGCGTCTATCGGCGTTCAATGCGCGATCTCACGGCCTTCTACCAGGCCAGCGCATTCGAACGCGTCGGAGAGTACGATATACTCCACTGCCAGTTTGCTACCCTCGCCGAAGGCGTCATCAAGCACCGCAAGGCTGGCTTTCTTAAAGGCAATATCGTCGTTAATTTCCGCGGATATGACATCTCTGAAACTGTCGCCGCCATTGGGCCACGCGTTTACGATCATGTCTGGTCCGAAGCATCGAGCTATATCGCCAACTGCGACTATTTTCGTCGCCGGGCCATCGATCTAGGGTGCCCGGAAGACCGCATCGACGTCATCGGCTCGGGTATCCGCCTCGAAAACTTCCCTTTCGAACCCGCCCCCCGTCGGGACGAAAAGGATGTCCGGTTCCTCATGGTCGGCCGGTTGATCGAACGGAAGGGGTTCCAGGTCGCGCTTCGGGCGCTCGCTGCGTTCTCGCGTGAGACCCAAACACCCATAAAGGTCGATATCGTGGGTGATGGCGCGATGCGCCCAAGTCTCGAAGCGCTGGTCACTGACCTCGGGCTTGGCGCATCGGTCCACTTTCACGGGGCCCGCACACATTCCGAGATTGCCGGCTATTTGCGTAACACAGATGTTTTTCTTGCGCCTTCAATGACGAGCGCCCGTGGCGGCCAGGACGCACCGGTCAATACGCTGAAGGAGGCAATGGCGGTCGGTCGACCGGTCATTGGCACGGTTCATGGCGGCATTCCGGAACTGGTCATCGAAGGCGAAACGGGTGTGTTGGCGACAGAGAATGATGTCGATAGCCTGTGCGCAGCTATCAACCGCCTCATGGACAAGCGAGCCAATTGGCCTCAACTCGTGACGCGGGCACGGGCAAAGGTCGAAGAAATGTATGATCTGGACCGGGTAACTCAAAAGCTCGTAGCGCTCTACGAACGAACAATCGCGCAGGAAAACGCGCTGTCAAAAGCGTGACACGCGGAATCGCGACGAAGCCGGCAGGCACGAATCTTGCTTTTATATTCCCAATCCAGTCAGTTTGCGTCCCCTAAGGCGTTGCGATTTGGAACGATATCCAGTTCCGCCGAACCAAGATTGCTCAAATCTGTCCGGCAGAATGGCCTGCGGGGGGCTTTCCTCCAAAAGCCGGCATTAGATTGTTAGAGAGTGAAGGTTGGGAGATTATGGAAAGCCAAACGATCAAGACCGCGCCCGATGTCACGATTATCATGGTTCATCGCGACCGGTTCAGTCTTGCTGTCGAAAGCCTGAACCAGATCATCGCGTCTACTCGCGCGCCCTACAAGCTGCTTTACGTCGATGCAGGCAGTCCGCGAAAAGTGGCTGCTGAGTTGAAACGCATCTGTGACGAAAACGGTTTTCGCTACAAGCGTTACGACGAACTCCTCAGCCCGGCCCAGTCAAGAAATCGCGGCCATCGCCTGGCCGACACCAAATACGTCGCCTTTGTCGAAAGTTGTACATTCGTTGCAGATAACTGGCTGCAGGGACTGATCAGGTGCGCCGAAGAGACTGGCGCCGAAGTCATCCAGCCGCTGATGTGCCAGGGCAAGCCCTTCCACACCGAGATCCACCAGGCCGGCGGCACTTTTGCGAAAGATGCCGAGCTCTTCTTTCGGGGCGCCCCTCGGGACCACGTAATCTGTGACATCGACATGCACCAGGGCAAGCAGGTCACAGACGTACCTCTCGTCCGCGCGGAAACCCAGGTCACCGAAGTCCACTGCTTTCTTGTCAGGCGGGACACGTTTGAGCGGTTCGGCGATTTCGATGAATCGATGCTGTCGACGAAGGACCATCTCAATTTCTCGATGACCATCTGGAAGAATGGCGGCCGCATTATGCTCGAGCCCGCATCCGTCGCGACGTTTTATGTTCCGAACCGGCACAACCCCATTCAACTCTCCGATTATCCCTTCTTCATCCTGCGCTGGTCTCCCAAATGGCAGGCGGACAGCCTCAATCACTTCAAGACGAAGTGGGGCCTCGAAGGCGATCCGTATTTCCAGAAACGAAACGACATTATCACCTGGCGCTACCGTGAAGCGATCCTGAAACCCTTTGCCCGTCGGATTCCGTTCGTCGGACACAGTTACAAGGTCCAGAAAATCGTGATGCTGGCACTCGAACCGATTGTTGTCGCCTTCGGCCTCTGGCTGGCGAAGCACCACGAAAAGACGCTTGTCGAGGACGCGGCGCGTCCCTCGCAGCGCAGGGTCGGGAGCCCGGCCCACTCGCTCTGAGCAGCCAGGCGCAGCTCAGACCAATCCGCTTCGCCGGCGCTTGCTATTCACCTCGTCTAAGAATCGAACCGTCATGCGACAACACACCGACAATGCGCCGAACGCCACCATCATCGTTTCGGCGAGGGAGCGGTTCAGTCTGGCTGTCCGGTCCCTGAATGCGATCGTGTCGGCAACGCGGGCGCCTTATGATCTCATTTATGTCGATGCCGGCAGCCCAAGCAGCGTTGCGTCCGAACTGAGACGGATTTGCGCCGAACAGGGTTTTACCTATCACAGGATCGACCACTATCTGAGCCCGGCTCAATCCCGTAACCGCGGCCATCACATGGCGGACACGAAATACGTGGTGTTCGTGGAGAACGACGTCTTCGTTGCCGACAACTGGCTCGCCCCCCTGATCGATTGCGCTGAACAGACAGGCGCCGAAGTCGTGCAGCCCCTGATTTGCCAGGGCGCGCCATTGCACAGCGAAATCCACCACGGGGGTGGCAACTTCACGAATGATTTCGACGGCTTCTTCAACGGCCCCATCGACGCCCGCCGCCTCGCGGATCGCCACTTCCTGCATCAAGGCAAGCAGGTGGGCGATGTCGCTCTGGTGCGAAGCGAAACCCAGGTCTGCGAGACCCATTGCATGCTGGTGCGGCGCGACACCTTTGAACGCTTCGGCGACTTCGATGAAAAGATGCCCTATTCAAAAGATCACGTCGATTTCAGCATATCCGTCTGGGCCAGGGGCGGCAGGATCATGTTGGAGCAGACGTCTGTTGCGACGGTCTGCCATCCCGACAAGGCTCATCCTTTGGAAGCGATGGACCTGCCCCTGTTTGTCCTGCGCTGGTCGCCGAAATGGCAACGTAAGAGCTTGGACTATTTTCGCGAGAAATGGGGTCTTCAAGCCGACCCCTATTTCGACAAGTACGCCAGGCAGAAAAACTGGCGCTACCATGACAATGTCGTCCTGCCGGTTGTTCGTAAGGTTCCCGTCGTCGGGTCGAGCCACAAGGTGCAAAAGATGGCGTCTGTCGCCATGCTGCCTTTCGTGAGCGCTGTCGGCACGCGGCTCGGAAACAGGCACGCAGCCCGGACCGCCAATTGGAACAGTCGCGATATCCAATAACCGGGCACTTCCCGCTGTCGGGGAAGTGCCCCGCGGACACATACGGTATTCGGCGACCGAACACCCACCAGGGGTAGAGTTTTCGGGTGACGCACATGCGTCACCTTCGTCAATCCACAGCTGGGCACCCAGCGCCCCAGCAAGTGGTTTGACACTTGCATTCCGTTGGGCCATCTAGCTCTTCGGGGAACGCAAATGCCAATATCTGACAGTGTAAAGCTCATCGGGGACGTGACCGTTCATCATCCAGCGCTCGTCAACCTGTACGGGTGCGAAGTGCGTGATGGAAGCCGTATCGGTTCGTTCGTCGAGATTCAGAAGGGCGCTGTCATTGGCGAACGCTGCAAGATATCATCCCATACATTCATCTGCGAAGGCGTCACGATTGAGGACGAAGTGTTCGTCGGTCACGGTGTGATGTTCACAAATGACCGCTTTCCGCGCGCGACAAATCCGGACGGTTCCGTCCAATCCGAGGCCGACTGGACTCTGGAATTCACACGCGTGAAACGACAGGCCTCGATCGGGTCCAATGCGACAATCCTGTGTGGCATCACGATCGGCGAAGGCGCGCTTGTGGCGGCCGGGGCCGTCGTGACCCAGGATGTTGCCGATTTCGCGATTGTCGCAGGCGTACCAGCCAAGGTGGTAGGTGATGTCCGGAACAAGTAAGAATTCAGCAGATTCAATTGACCGCGGCCCAGCCGCCAAAACGCATAAAGGGCCTGGAATGAGCGCCGGAAAAGACCAGAAGAAAACCGTCAACATAGGCGTCGTGGGATATGGCTACTGGGGTCCGAACCTCGTGCGCAATTTCTCCGAGCTGAAGGATGCGCGTGTCCACACGGTGGCCGACCTCAATCCGAAAGTTCTCGAAATCGTCGCCCGTCGCTTTCCGGCAACAAAGACCACGACCGATTTCCAGGAAATGATCCGCGATCCGGAGATCGACGCCGTCGCTATCGCGACGCCGGTCAACACGCACTTTTCGCTTGCCATGGCAGCCCTCAAGGCCGGCAAGCACGTCTGGCTCGAAAAGCCCATGGCGGAGACATCCCTCCAGGCTCGTTCATTGGTCGAGGAAGCCGAGAAGCGCGGCCTCATCCTGCACGTCGACCACACGTTCATCTACACAGGCACGGTTCGGAAGATAAAGGAACTCGTTGACGCGGGGGATCTCGGTAAGATTCTTTATTATGACTCGATCCGTGTGAACCTCGGCCTCTTCCAGACCGATGTGAACGTCATCTCGGACCTTGGCGTCCACGACTTCTCGATCCTCGACTACCTGTTTGACGAACACCCCGTCGCCGTGTCGGCCTCCGGCATCAACCACTTCCCGGGCACGCCGGAGAACCTCGCCTATATCACGCTCTTCTATGAAAGCGGCCTGATAGCCCATGCCAACGTGTCTTGGCTCGCACCGGTCAAGGTGCGCCAGATACTGATCGGCGGATCCGACAAGATGATCACGTATGACGATCTCGAGCCGAGTGAAAAACTGAAAATCTACGACAAGGGCGTCAGCTTCACGGACGATCCGAAGCAGATCCAGGAAATGCGGGTCGGCTACCGGACCGGCGACATGTGGGCGCCCAAGGTCGATGGTTCCGAAGCGCTGCGGGTCGAAGGCGAACACTTCGTCGACTGCATCGTCAACGGCACCAAGCCCCTCACCGATGGCCATCTCGGCCTTCGCGTCGTCGAAGTCATCGAAGCGGCCACCAGTTCAATGCGTGGCCGCGGCGAAACCGTTCACCTCCCCCGCCAAGGAAAGTAGATATGATCCCGTTTGTTGACCTCAAAGCCCAGTATCACTCGATCAAGCCTGAAATCGACGCAGCCATTCAAGGAGTCCTCGAAAGCTGCGCTTTTACGCTGGGCCCCGATGTGCTCGCTCTTGAGAAGGAATATGCCGACTACTGCAACAATGCTGAAGCTGTCGGTGTAAACAACGGAACGAGCGCTTTGCACCTGTCGCTGCTGGCAGCCGGCGTCGGTCCGGGTGACGAAGTCATCACCATACCCCACACATTCGTGGCCTCAGCTGCCGCGATCTACTACACCGGCGCCACGATCAAGCTTTGCGACATTGATCCGGTCACATACACGATGGATCCCGAAGCGCTCGAGGACGCCATCACACCGCGCACGAAAGCCATCATTCCCGTTCACCTGTATGGCCAAATGGCCGACATGGACCCGATCATGGCCATCGCGAAAAAGCACGGCCTCGTGGTTCTGGAGGATGCCGCCCAGGCGCACGGCGCCGAATACAACGGCCGCCGCGCCGGCTCTGTAGGCGATCTCGCCGGCTTCTCCTTCTATCCCGGCAAGAATCTGGGTGCGGCTGGCGAAGGCGGCATGGTCGTTACCGGCAATCCTGAATATGCCCGCAAGGTCCGTATGCTGCGTGACTGGGGTGCCGAAAAGAAATACCATCACGAACTCAAGGGTTTCAATATGCGCCTTGAGGGCATCCAGGGCGCCGTTCTCCGGGTAAAGATGAAATACATTGAGAAGTGGACCGAGATGCGCCGTGACGCCGCCGCTCGCTACGACGAAATGTTCGCCGGCACCGGCGTCGCCACGCCCGTCCAGCTCGACAATCGCAGGCACGTCTATCACCTCTATGTCATCCGGACGCCGGAACGCGCACGGTGGATCGAGGAGCTCTCCAAAAAGCAAATCCAGACCGGAATCCACTACCCCTTCCCCGTTCACCTCCTGCCGGCATATGCCGACCTGGGCTACAAGCAGGGACAATTCCCGCATTCGGAAAAGGCCGGCAACGAAGTCCTGTCCCTGCCAATGTATCCCGAGATCACCGGCGATATGCAGGCTGAAGTCGTGGACGCTGTCAAAGCGCTCCAGATGCAACTTGCAGACTCCTGATCCAGATATTGATTTGACGGCCCCTCTGGCCGTCGCACGACCGACAACACGCGTAGAGTAAAAAGGCGACGGAAATGAACCTAGATGACGCAAAAATCCTGGTCACCGGTGGGTGCGGCCTGATCGGCTCCACGACGATCGACGAGATTCTCGCGACAAGCAGCCCGAAGAAGATCGTGATCTTCGACAACCTGGTCCGCGGCTCGATGCAAAACGTTGCCGAGATCATGAAGGATCCGCGCGTCGAACTCGTAAAAGGTGACATTCGCGACGCCAAGGCCGTGATGGACGTGACATCAGGCATGGATGCCGTCATCCATATGGCGGCCATTCGCATCACCGCCTGCGCCGCCGAACCGCGCGAAGCCATGGAAGTGATGTGCGACGGCACTTACAACGTCATCGAAGCCGCCCAGAAGTGCGACGTCCAGAAAGTCCTCGCGGCGTCGTCAGCGTCCGTCTACGGCATGGCGGACACGTTCCCGACGACTGAAGAGCACCACCCCTACAACAACCGCACCTGGTACGGCGCTTCAAAGGTAATGCTCGAAGGCCTGCTCCGGTCGTTCAACGACATGTACGGCCTGAACTATGTGTCGACTCGCTATTTCAACGTCTACGGCCCGCGCATGGACATTCACGGCAAGTATACCGAAGTGCTCGTCCGCTGGATGCAACGCATCGCTGAAGGCGTACCGCCACTGATCCTCGGCGACGGCAAGACTTCGATGGACTTCATCAATATCGAAGACCTCGCCCGCGCCAATGTTCTGGCCTTGAAATCCGATGCCACGGACGAAGTCTTCAATATCGCCTCTGGTGTCGAGACCAGCCTCAACGAACTGGCCGCCGCCCTGATGAAAGTCATGGGCGCTGACCCTGCAATGGTTCCCGAATACGGACCGGAGCGCTCGGTCAATGCTGTGGCGCGGCGTCTCGCGGATACGTCCAAGGCCGAACGGATGCTTGGCTTCAAAGCCGAGATCGATCTTGAGGAAGGCCTCAGGCGACTGGTATCATGGTGGCAGGCCAACAAGGACATATTCGAATGATCCCGATCATCAAGCCTGTCATGGATCAGGCCGAAGCGGACGCCGCCGCGCGAGTCATCCTGTCCGGCTGGATCACGCAAGGACCGGAAGTCGCTGCGTTTGAAAAAGAGTTCGCATCGTTCATGGGCGCAGAACATGCGGTCGCTGTGTCCAACTGCACTACAGGGCTCCACCTGGCCCTGCTGGGCGCCGGTGTCGAGGCAGGCGACGAGGTCGTCACGGTCAGCCACTCCTATATCGCAACGGCCAACGTCGTGCGCTATTGCGGCGCCGAGCCTGTCTTTGTCGATGTCGATCCGGCAACCTTCAACATGGACCCGGCCCTGATCGAAGCCGCCATCACGGCCCGCACCAAGGCTATTCTCCTGGTTCACCAGATGGGCATGCCCGCCGACCTGTCAGCCATCGTCGGTATTGCCCGCAAGCACGGCCTCAAAGTCGTGGAAGACGCTGCCTGCGCTGCGGGATCCGAAATCAACTGGCAGGGCGAGTGGGAAAAAGTCGGGCGTGTCCGCGGCGATGCGGCGGTTTTCTCGTTCCACCCGCGCAAGATCATGTCGACCGGCGACGGCGGCATGATCACCACACCGCACGAAGACTGGGCCGCGAAGTTCCGCCTCCTCCGCCAGCACGGCATGAGCGTACCCGATACGGTGCGCCACAAGGCCAACACGGTGATCTTCGAGACGCATCCGGTGCTCGGTTACAATTACAGGATGACTGACATCCAGGCGGCCGTCGGTCGGGAGCAGCTCAAGCGCCTGCCAACCATCACGGCAAGGCGTCGCGAGATTGCTGCTGCCTACAAGGCTCAGCTTGCGTCTGCCCAATGGATCGGCTTGCCGGAAGAACCCACTTGGGCGCGGTCCAACTGGCAGAGCTTTTCAGTGCAGATACCGGACAATTGCGATCAGCGTGACGTCATGCAGAAAATGCTCGACGCGGGCGTCTCTACGCGCCGCGGCATCATGTGCGCGCACCGCGAGGCGGTCTACAGCCAGACACCGCTGCGGGCGCCCCTGCCGCATTCCGAATTTGCCCAGGACAACCGGATCATCCTGCCCCTTTACCCCCAGATGACTGATGATGACATCGGCGCCGTCGTCGACGCCCTGAAGCTGGCAACGGCAAAATAACCGCGCGATGCAACACGCGCTAATGCCCCTCATCCGGGGTATCACAGGATGCCCGATCGGGGTCCATTCAAGTCGAGGTTTCTCAGGATGGCCCTGCGCCAGGCAATCAGACGTTCGGTCAAATCGGTCGCCAGGCCGATGGTGCGCGCGGCTTGGCCTCTGGTCGAACAGGTCGCCTATCGAAGTGCGGCCCTGACGCGTGGCAGCCGCGGTCTGAAAGTCATCTGGGCGGATACCTGGAACCAGGCGATGGACGAAGCGCTCGACAACCTGCCTCCCCCGCCCGGGGTCAGTCGCGATCAGTACCGCGAACTTCTCCTGCCAACCCAGCATGCCAAGCGCCACGCGCTCGTCCTCGAGAATGATACGCCGATCTCGATCATCTCCATTCGCCGGCGCGGCAAGCTCTGGGAACCGGTCTCCTACCAGGCACTGTCCGGCTTCGTTGCGCCTGCGCTCGACCCGGCCGCGCTGGGGCGGGCCATCAACGCACTCGGGATTGAACTCAAGATCGAGTCCGGGCTGGGCGAAGAGGCCATGCAGATGGGCGCCCGTCATGCCTGGCCCTATGACGTCGTTCGCGTCTTCCTGCAGACCGAATACGAGGATCATTGGCTTCTGGACGATAGCAAGCACATGAAACACATCTCCAGTGCCCGCAAGAAATGCAAGCGCATGCACCTTGTGGTCGATGGCGAGGGCGATCTCGAATGGACTGTCAATCAGTGGGAAGCCAACTGGGCCGCCTCGTCCGCGCTGGAGACCGTCGCAGCGCCGGATCGTATCCGCTTCTGGAAATCCCTGCGCACGACTCCCGAGATGGACGACACGATGCGCGTTCATACGTATCTTCTGTATGACGGCGAGAAACCCGTTTCCGGCGCGATCGCAACCAGCATCGGCGAAGACCAGCTCGGCCAGTGCCTCGGACAGCTTCCGGCCTATCGCAACCGCGGGGTCGGCACACGCGTTCTGGACGCCACGCTGCAGCACGCTGCCGCCGCAGGCTACCGGGTCCATGATTTCGGCGGCGGGCACGACTACAAAGCCCTCTGGGGCCCTTTCGGGACCCAGCGCTATGCGGCCATTTTCCGACCCCGTCTGATCGAGGCCCTGCAATGGTCCCGGGATTGAAACTTGGACAACCGGGCTGACTTCTACCTTGGTTCGATCTAGAGACTTTTGAATATCATCATAGCGGACCCAGGAAACATCCGCTCACAAGCCACATAGAAAAAGAGCGCAGAGCGAAGTAAATGTCCGGGATTTCCAGCACAAACCAGACGGGTCTTCTCGAAAACCTCCCCGAACTCCGCGCGACGATGGAAGAAAACCTTCGCCAGTTCGAAGCGTTGAGCACGCAGGCAGAGGATCTTTACGCGAAGGGCAACCTGAACGCCGCCGCCGTCTACGCCCTGCTCGCCGCATGGATCGCCGCACATTCCCATTGTGGCCTCTTTGCCAGCGCGCGGCTTGAGCGCCTCCTGACCGCCATCGGTCGTCAGGCGCAGGGCGAAGAAGGCCCTCCCGGACGCAATGCTGACCGCCCCGAACGCTTCGAGCGCGTCCTCCACGTTGCTAGCGACGTCCGCAATCTCGGCGGACTGGCCAACATGCTCCGCCGCTGGATCGAGAGCGATCCCTCGCGCACGCATTCCCTCGCCATCACGCACCAGTCCGGTCGCGTCCTCGAGGGCCTGACAGAGGCCGTGGCAAAGGCCGGCGGTGAGATCATCTATGTCAATCGCGAGGCTGGCGGTATCATCGGCTCCGCCCGCGCGCTTCGGCGAGCCGCGCTGAAGAATGACATTGTCGTGCTCCACACAGCCAATTCCGATGTCATCCCCAGCATCGCCTTTGCGCAGCCGGACCGGTTTCCGCCCGTCTTCTTCCTGAACCATTCCGATCACATGTTCTGGCTCGGGTCGGCGATCAGCCATGTCGTGGGGTCCATGCGGCAGGCCGCACTCAACATTGCCACGGAGCGCCGCGGCATTGCACCGGAGCGCTCGCTGCTTGTCCCCATCCTGGCTACACCGCCCTCGCGCAGTACGGAACGGGCAAAAGCCAAGGAGAAACTTGGGCTCGCGGCAGATGAGATTCTCATGATTTCCGTGGCCCGCGCCCAGAAATTCCGGACGCTCGAAGGCCTGACCTATGCCGATGTTCACGTTCCCCTGCTCCGGGACCGCCCCAATGCGCGCCTTGTCATCGTCGGCGGCGGCGAGCGCCCGGACTGGGACGATGCCAGCGCACAGGTGGGCGGGCGCATCCAGTCCCTCGAACCACAGGATCCGAAGCCCTGGTTCGAGGCGGCCGACATCTATGTCGATTCTTTCCCGTTCTGCTCGGCGACGTCGATGATGGAAGCGGCCAGCTATGCCATCCCCTGCGTCTCGCGGTTTCTGTGGCCAGATTCCGCACGGATCAGCGGCATGGACCATCCGGGTCTGGCCGGGCCGATGCTCGAAGGCCGCACGAACGACGAATACCTGGCCCTTATCCGCTCTCTCATCGATTCCCCCGACACGCGCAAGCAATCGGGCGATGCGATCCTGCAATCCGTGAAACGGTCCAACGCAACGCCCGGATGGAACCGCCACATGGAAGACGCGATGGACGCGGCGATGCATCTCCCACCGGCAGAACCCGACCAGGTTTGCGGGAATCTGCTGCACGAAGTCCCCAATATGGGCGAACCCGACGTGCGGTTGCAGTCACTGTATGGATTTTCCCCTCCATTCATGGACTTGTTGCGCGGACATTTGACGTTATTACCTTTGGGAGAACGCCTGCGAGCCTGGCGACGTGTATATCGTGCCGGCGGATTTAAGAATGCAGGTATTGCCTTGAAACATCTGGCGCCCGAATGGGCTATCAGGCGAATCAAAGATCGCTGAGCCTCGGGGGGGGGAACGAGTAGAATGAACAGGATTTCTGTTATTATACCTTACTACCAGCGCGAGCCGGGCATCCTGCGCCGCGCGCTGGACTCGGTATACGCACAGGATTTCGCAGGACATGATGTCGAGGTAGACGTCGTCATCATCGATGATGAATCGCCTTCGCCACCAGAAATAGAAGTCGACAGCCTCAACCGCGACGGCTTTTCGATCCGGATCCTTCGCCGGCCGAATGGCGGGCCTTCCAAGGCGCGAAATACCGGCCTCGATGCGGTCACCGGCGCAGACTATGTCGCCTTCCTTGACAGCGATGACCTGTGGCGGCCGGCGCACCTGTCGACGGGTCTCTCCTTGCTGAAAAAAGGCGCACAGATCTATTTCTGCGACAGCCAGTACAGCGAGACCGAAACCTGGTTCAAGGGACTCGATTGCATCGACCGCCTCGTGGCGGCATCGGACCCTCAGGGCGACGAACTCTACCTGGTCTCCAAGGAAAAGCTCCTGCCGCTCTTTATCGAGTCATGCCTGGCGCACACGTCCACAGTCATCTACGATTATGCCGCCATCCCCGATGTCCGCTTCGACGCCTCGCAACTGACAGCGGGCGAGGATTACCTGTTCTGGCTTGGCATCCTTCAGCATACCGATCTTGCCGCCTACTCCACACAGGTATTGAGCGATCGCGGGCGCGGAATAGACCTCTACCGGTCAGCGCTGGACTGGAACAATCCGGAATGCGTGAAACGCCTGTACTATGCGTTGAGGCTGCACAAAAAGATCAAGCGCCATTACTGTGAAACACCAGAACAGAAACGCCATGTCGGCGAGAAGATCACCCTGCTCCGCCGCGGTATCGTCTATCTATTCATGCGCAATTTCCTGCGCCATCCCAAACCCAACGCCCGGGTGCTCAGCCGTCTTGCCATCCATGACTTTCCGTCAATCCTGCTCCTGCCCGTAAACATGCTGATCACGGCAAGGCAAAAACTCGCGGGGAAAGTGGAGTTCCCGATTGGCTGACACAGGCTGGCCGGCACGACATCCCGTCAGGCGAGCGCATCTGTTCAGCTGAAAATGGCGCGTGCTGACTGACGAAGTTCAGTCTTCCCAAGCAGGCACCGCAGCGTGCGGGACGGGAATATCCAGAATGCGCTCGACACCGCCTTGACCACGCCCCACCGCTCCCCTCGCGCGGCGCGCTGCGCAGCGACGTCGAGGAAATACTCCCAATAATACATCTGGCAGGCATAATAGGACCGGATCATCGCGACGGTGTTTTTCCAACGCGTCCTGTTCGGCAAGGCATGACGCAGGAATATGCGGCGCGTGAAGGCCGACCGCATCAGCTGCATGTTGTTGAACGATCCCTTCGGCCGCTGGCGAAACAGGACACAGGGCTTGGCAACAAAGCCGAATTTCCGGTCCGCGGCGATCCGGATCTGCCAGTCCCAATCGGAATCGCCGATCAGCGACTCATCCATATAGCCGTGCGATTCAAGCACACTGGCGCGGAACAGCGTGCCGCCAACTTGCGGGAAATAGCCGTTCATCAGCATCATGAAGAAATCGCCGTCATCCGGCGTGATATGCGGCCACGGCTCGTTCAGCGGTGTCAGGTCCGGATCGGTGGAAATGATCTGCCCGAAGGCGCCGGCAAATTCCGGGTGTGCATCAAGCACCTCGATATGGGTTCGGATATGCGCGGGCAGCCAGACATCGTCATCGTCCAGGAAGGCGATGAACTCCCCGGTTGCGCGGCTCATCGCCAGGTTGCGCGGCGCCGGGCAGCCATTCTTGGATGTATACTGGTAGATTGCACCAAAGCGCTCAGCCACTTCGCGACTTTCCGGCAGGCCGCCATTGTCCCCGACAAGGATTTCAAATTTGAGGTCTGGCCCCTCCACCGCCCGAATCGAGGCCAGCGCCTCGCTCAGCAATTGCGGCCGGTCGCGGGTCGCAACAATGACCGACACGAGACGGGGCGCGGCCATCAGAACCACTCTTCCCAGCTATCGAACTTGCCCTTCAGCAGCGCATCGAAAATGAAGTCGCCATCATACTTGGTCACGAATGTGCGGGCGATCGTATCCTGCGGGCGCGTCTCTTCTGCCTGGGCATAGATCGTTGAATAGCCGGCATCGCGGGCAAGCCGACGCGCATCAGCCGTCCAGTTCCCCGATTGTCCGAAGGGGATGGCGAATGTATCGGGGGCAAACCCCAGACGCTTGCGAAATACTTCGCGCGAACCGGCAAGCTCATCGACCATCTGGTCGACGCTGATGTCGTTGAACTGCGGATGCGTTGCCGAATGGCTGCCCATATCGGCACCGGCTGAGAGCAATGTCTCGATATCCTTCCAGGACAGCGCAAAGCCTTCCGGCATCCAGTGACGCCCCTCGGACCATTCCGAGACGGGAAAGAACGTCCATGGCAATCCAAGATCCTTGAGGATCGGCGCGGCATTGGTCAGCACGCTCTTGAGGCCGTCGTCAAACGTGATCGCCAGGTCCTTGGGGCCGCCGCCCGTCCGGACGATTTCGCTGGCCGGCACGAAATTGAAACCCGCATTGAGGGCCCGCTCGAGTTGCCGGCGGAACTGGTCCGGCGTCACGTCATTGACGCCCCACTCGCTCTGGCCAACGGTGTGATAGCAAAGGATGCGTCCGATATAGCGTTTCCGCGCACGCCCCAGCGCCGCCAGGATATTGCGCTCGCAACACATCCGGCACGACGCCACATGCGAGCGCGTCAGGCCGGTCTTTCGGATGGCACTTTTGAGCGCCCTTTTCATGCTGCCGACTCCCCGGGCAAACCGCGAGTGTCGCCGGTATCCCCCGCGATCATTACAGCAGTCCGCCTGTCAAGATTCAACGTGTAAACGCGCGTTTCCCCGGCATTTTCGTACATTCTCATGTCACTCCTCTACATGCGAGGCGACTTTCGGTCAGCCCGTACTCCTTGGCAGGAGAATTGCACCTGGTCTGTAGCATTTCATCGAATATTCGGCCCAAATGGCTGAACGGGCCATACGGCAACAAGGGGAGTGGTGGGCATATGTTTGGGGGCATCCGGCATAAACTGAAGCATGCGATCCAGCGGCGGCGCATAGACAGCCAGATCCAGCGCATGATGAAACGGGTCAAGGCCGACAATGAGGTCTTCGACAGCAAGTATGGCGTCGATACGGCAACAGATGTGTTGCTTGATGAATACGACGTGCCCGAAGAGGCGACCAAGGGCGCAGGCTATTATCAGGCGATCCACGAAGGCGTCCTTCGCACGATCATTTCGAATCTCGTTCCGGACACCCAGGCCTTCGATTTCATCGACATAGGCTCCGGCAAGGGCAAGGCCCTGCTTGTCGCATCGAAATTTCCGTTTCGGCGCGTTCTGGGTGTGGAGCTGTCGCCCAGGCTCCACGCAGTCGCTGCGGCCAATATCCAGGCCTTCGCCGCGAGCGCTGAAGCGGTTTGCGGGGACCTTTCATCGGCGTGCATCGATGCCCGCGAACTGTCCGGCCTCGGCGACAAAACCCTGCTCTTCGTGTTCAACCCTTTTGAGGAAGGTCCGATGCAGGATTTCGTCAAGCGCCTGGAGACTGAAGCAAAAGACCGTACGGTTTTCGTGGCCTACCTGAACCCGCGCGCGCGCCGTCCGTTCGATGAATCCACGACATTCACGTCTTTGCTGGAAACCCAGCGGCTGGCTGTATTCGGCTGTGGCGCCGCAGCCATCTCAGACGACGCGCGCACCGCCCTGACGGAAAAATTCAACTCCTGGAACGTCTAGGCGCAACAGCGAGCGACGTCGTTCCGGCACCCGCGACGTCGCAGTGACCTGAAAACTGTGCTGTGCGAAAATCGTATTCTGGAGCGGGCGAAGAGATTCGAACTCTCGACCCCAACCTTGGCAAGGTTGTGCTCTACCACTGAGCTACGCCCGCATCCTGAATTGGTACCCGGCGAGAACCCCCGCCGAGAGGCGTGATAAAGCGCATCAGGCCTGTGTTTGCAAGCGCTTAGTTCGGGCCTGCTGCACAATTTGCGGACCTTTGGGCCGAAGGCTCCCGATCTTCTGCCAATGCAGGCTTTTGTGCCGCGCGCGCGACCGACGTTTCGGCCTGGCCAGCCGGGAATCGCCTCGGATCAGCCCCGTATAACCGTGCGAATCTGGTCCGGCCGCACTTCGCGCCCCTCGGTATCGACAAATGCCGCGCGGATCGCACTTTTGGTGCCCGCTTTGGTGAAACTGATCGGCGGCGTTTCACCCTCGGCCAGCCAGGCATCGCCCCATTGGGTCAGGCCGATCAGGATAGGCCGCAATGACAGGCCCATCGCCGACAGCAGGTATTCGGGCCGGGCGCGCTTTCCGGGTGCCTTGTAGGGCCTTTTGACAAGCAGGCCAGCGTCGACGAGCGACTTCAACCGACCGGACAGCACGGTGCGCGGGCATTTCAGCTCGGCCTGGAAGTCATCGAACCGGCGCACGCCGTAAAGCGCCGCACGCAATATCAGCAGCGTCCACCTGTCTCCCACCACCTCTATGGCGCTGGCAAGATTGCAGGCGTCCGGTGGAATCGGTGACCGGCGGGCGAGAGGAATCTGCGTCATCCCGACTCTCATGTATGGGTTCGCATTCGAAATCCAGAGCCCCGTTGGCCGATGCGCGCATTTCACCGGTTTCGCCTTGTATTTGCCGCCTTCCGATGGGAGAGGCGGGACCGAAAGCATCTCAATCGAATCAGGCCATTGCATGAACAAGTCCGTGCTCATCGCTTCGCTCCTCATGGGCCTTGCCGCCTGTTCGGCGCCTGAACCCGTCGCGCCGGCTGCCGTCGCGCCGACGAGTGCCTCGGCACTCTGGAGTTTTGAAACCTCCGCGCGCGCATTGCGGGACGAATCCTGCCCGCCGGGCACACCAGACCTCTCGCCGCTCGCCATCCGGATCGCGGCAGCCCCGGTCGCGCTGGACGAGTCGCGCGCGAATTCGGCCCTGCCTGCATCCGTCACCTTCGCCCATGGCTGGAGCCTGACCTCCGGCAACAAGAACTTTGGCGGATTGTCCGGCCTGGAAACGCTGCCGGACGGTAACCTTCTCACTGTGTCCGACGCGGGCACCTTTGTCTGGATCGGGCTCTCGGACAGCGAACCGAACGGCACCGGCAAGCTGGCCTATATGCTCGGCCAGGATGGCAAGCAGCTGTCCGGCAAGACCCAGGGAGACGCCGAAGGCCTTGCCGTCCGCGACGGGCTCGCCCTTGTCAGTTTCGAACGCGACCACAGGATCGAAGCCTTCGATCTCGAGGAGTGCGGCGCGGACGCCAGGGCGGCGCGTGTCGCGGACCTGCCCTTTGAAGTGTCCGGCAAGCCGATTGGCGAAAACCAGGGCGCCGAAGCGCTCTCGATCCTGCCCGCCGGCCATCTGAAGTTCGGACTGGAAAGCCTGTTCAGCGGCCCCTCCCCCCTGGGAATCGTCCTCGCCAATGGAGACGGCGTACTCTCAGGCGAAATGGCGTCCAATCCCGGCGGCTATTCGCTCGTCGGTCTCGATGAGGCGGTCGATGCATCCGGCAACCCGGTCACGGTCACCCTGTATCGCAGCTATGACCCCATTCGCGGAAACCGGAATATCGTCACCTGGTCGACCTCGGATCTGCAGATCGAGCTGAAACGTCCCATGATGGTCGACAATTTCGAAGGTGTGGCTGCGGAATTCCTCGATGCGGATACACTGCGCATCTGGCTGATTTCCGACAATAATTTTTCGGCTCGCCAGAAAACGCTCCTCTACGCCTTCGATGTCGATACCGGCGCGGAATAAACGCTCTTACATTCTTTACGGTTGAGGCTTACATCTGCTCCTGCACAAGGGCTGCGGCGCCCGCAATGGGACTGAACTCCGGCGACCTTACTTTCCGTCAGGGAGCTGGCATTCTGGTTCGGACCCTGGTCCGGGCTCACCCGGCGCCCACCTAGTCTCTAGGTTGACGGGAGTGAATATGCCCAGCGACGTCTGCGGTTCTTGTGCGCTATCATTCGGGCGTGACGCCAGCGCAGACGCGCGTTAAGGCTCACGCCATGTCCAAAACACCCGATAAGACACAGCTTCGCCACCGCATGCGCACCCTGCGTGCCGAAGCGGCAGCCCGCGATCCGGACGCGGCTGAAAAGCTGGCCGATCTGTTCCCCATGAAACTTCTGGAACGGTATGGCCCCGTCGTGGCTGGCTATGTCGCGATCAACGAAGAGATCGACCCAACCCCCCTGATGCAGCGTCTCAGCCGCGCCGGCGCCGAGCTGTGCCTGCCCCGGATCGAAGATGACGGTCGCATGACCTGGCGGATGTGGTCGCTTGGCGAGCCATTGGAGCGGCGCCCCTTCGGCCTGTCCGAGCCGGGTCTGGATGCGCCGGAAGCCAGCCCGACCCTCATCCTGACCCCGCTGCTGGCATTTGATGCCATGGGCAATCGCCTCGGTTACGGCAAAGGCCACTATGACCGCGCCATCCAGGACCTGCGCGCTGCAGGCCGGGCCTTTGCCTGCGCCCTGGCCTACCCCGCCCAGCAGATCGACACCGTCCCGGCCGAACAACACGACCAGCCACTCGATTGGGCCGTCACGCCGATCGGGTCGGTCCCGCTATTCATGATGCGAAACATGAAAGCCATGAACGCGACAGACGGTGACGGGCCTGATGTCGCCTGATCGTCGGCAACTGGCTTGTTAACCGGACAACTTGGCGCAAGTCTTGCTAAGTTAAGGCATCGTTAACCGTCATTGCGTGCCTCGAAATTGTCAAAAGCTCAAAACAATCCGGCCATTGCCCACACGTCTTCAGGCCACGACGCGCTCATCATCTCCTGCCTCGTCGCCGTGTGCGGTTTTGGGATTTTGATGCTCAGCGATTTCGACAGGCCGAAACCGGCTGGGACCATGACGACTGCGGCTGTCGAAGTGACAGTGCCGGATGACATGTCTGATAGCCAGCCGGCTGCCCCTGCCGTCCCGCCGTCTTCCCCTGTACCGGCCACACCCGCACCCACCCCACGCCACACCCTCATCCCCCCCGCCAAGGCCCGCCCCGCACTCCCCTCGGCGCCCGGATTCATTACCCTTCTTGGCGACACGCTGAACGACGCCTTTTTTTACCGTTCGGAATACTCCAATCCCACCGGTCACTATGGGGGCGACTGGTCTCGCGACAATATCGGCCAGACGGCAGAAGGTGCCGACCTTGACGTACGACGCCACCCGTCCCGGTCGGGTCCCTATACCGGCGGCGAGATGAAGACGCTGAAAACCTATGGCTTTGGCCGCTACGAAGTTGTCATGCGGCCCGCCAAAGGCTCGGGGCTCGTGTCATCTTTCTTCACCTATACAGGGGCTTATGAAGGCAATCCCCACGACGAAATCGACATCGAATTCCTCGGTCTCGATACGTCGCGGATTTACTTCAACTATTTCCGCAATGGCAAGACCGGCGAGTCGGCGACCTTCGACCTGCCCTTCGATGCCGCCGATGCCGACCATCTCTATGCCTTCGAATGGGCCCCTGAGGGTATTACCTGGTACGTCGATGGCGAGCCCTACTACAAGACCGTGGAAGGCGACGCGTACCTGCCGACGACCCCCGGCAGCGTCATTTTCAATGTCTGGACAGGCAAGCCCTTCATGTCGGCCTGGCACGGCAAGCCGACATTTGAATCCGGGGCCGCAGCCCATTATTCATGCGTTTCATTCTCGCCAATGGGCGAGCAATCCCGCGCCTGCAGTGATCTGTTCCTGCCTCGCCCCGCCAGCAGGTCGAGCACGCTGACCGCGCAGCTGCCGCAGCAGGCGACGCCCTGACCTGCAAGTCTGGCTGGCCAGTCTCGCGCCTTGCAGGCTAGTCTCGTCCGATGCAATTCCGGATAATCTCAACATCGGCCGCGTTCATCGCCTTCTGCCTTTCGGCGGCAGCAGACCCGGCTGTCAAAATCGTCAATTTCTCGGCAAACTGGTGCCCGCTCTGCCGGGTGCTGGATCCGCGCCTGGCCGACGCCACGGATCGGTTCAGGGATCGCGGCGTAACGCTGGTGGAGGTCGACATGACGGGCCTTACCCGGTCGGACGATGACGCACAAAAGGCGCTGATCGCGCGGCTCCAGGCGCTCACTGCCGCCCACGACGCAGGCTATCTCTGGGACTGGTATGGCGGACATGCAGGCATTGCGGTCATCATCGCCGCCGACAATGGCGAACCGCTCTCCTGCATTACGACAGCCTTGAGCACATCACAGATCGAAGCTCGCCTGCAGGAAAGCCTCGTCCTCGCGACAAGGGTCAAACCCGGCCACCGGCGACCGAACGGTACCGATTGCCCGACTCCGATGCCGAACAGGACTCTGGCCCAACCTATCCCTTGATATCTTTCAGGATCTGCTCGCGCGCGATGGGCATCAGTTCGGCCATCTGCTCACGAATCCGGGCATCGGTGCGATCGACGCCCGCGGTGTCGAAATCGCCACGCACCTTGCGGAACACGTCCTCTTCACCGACCTCTTCGAGATCGGACAGAACCACGGTCTTGGCATACGCCTGGGCATCGTCGCCTGTCATTCCCATCAGGTCGGCTGCCCAAAGCCCCAAAAGCTTGTTGCGACGGGCCGCTACCTTGAACTGGGTTTCCTGATCGAGGGCATACTTGGCCTCTTGTGCGCGTTCGCGATCGTCAAATGTGCTCATGGAAGTAGCCTTTCAGCGAGAAATTCAGGATTTTCTGCCATATAGGGTGCCAGATCAGGTGTGCGCAATAATTGTTTATCGGCGCGACTTGGCGTAACAGTCGCGATCTAATGGGGACGCTGGCGATTCCGACCCGCCTTTTGCCCTCGATTACCCATGAAAGGGCTCTGTCGAATGTCGAAAAAGCGTGTCGTATACGAGGGAAAAGCCAAGATCCTCTATGAGGGCCCTGAGCCTGGCACCCTGATCCAGTATTTCAAGGACGACGCCACCGCATTCAACGCGCAGAAAAAAGCCGTGCTGGATGGCAAGGGCGTGCTGAACAATCGTATCAGTGAATTCATGATGACCCGCCTCGGCGCCGTCGGCATCCCGACTCACTTCATCCGCCGCCTCAACATGCGTGAGCAGCTGATCAAGAAGGTGGAAATCATTCCGCTCGAAGTCGTCGTCCGCAACATTGCCGCCGGTACGCTGTCCAAGCGCCTCGGCATCGAGGAAGGCCAGGTCCTTCCGCGCCCCATGGTCGAGTTTTACTTCAAGGATGATGCCCTGGGTGACCCGCTCGTGACGGAAGAGCACATTGCGGCGTTCGGCTGGGCGGGTCCGCAGGAATATGATGACCTCATTTCGCTGTCGCTGCGGGTCAACGATTTCATGTCCGGCCTGTTTGCGGCTGTCGGCATTCGGCTCGTGGACTTCAAGCTCGAGTTCGGCCGGCACTTCGAGGGCGATAGCGACGTACCCCGCATCCTGCTTGCCGACGAGATCAGCCCGGACAGCTGCCGCCTTTGGGACTTCGAAACCGGCGAAAAGCTCGACAAGGACCGTTTCCGCCGCGATCTTGGCGGTGTCACGGAAGCCTATGCTGAGGTTGCCCGGCGCCTCGGGATCATCAAGGAATCCGGCGAGACTGACAATGTCGTGAGCTTTACCGGGGGCAAGTAGGCACGCGGCACCTCGCCACACGTTCCAATACTGCCCAGACTAGGTTAAAGCGTGCGCGACTCACACCTTTGGAGCCCTACCCGATGAAAGCCATTGTCCACGTTGCCCTGAAATCCGGCGTGCTCGACCCTCAGGGCAAAGCCGTGGCCGATACGCTCGCACGCATGGGCTACAAGGAAGTCGAAGCGGCACGCATCGGCAAGGTCATCGAACTCGACATCGACGACGCCCTCAGCTCTGAAGCTGCCGAGGCGCGCGTCAAGGAAATGTGCGAAAAGCTGCTCGCCAATACCGTCATCGAGAGTTACCGCGTCGAATTCGCCGCCTAGATTCCGCTAGTCTGACGCGGCCTTGCGGACATACACACCTGTGAACCAGTCGTCCCAGGCGTCGGTCTCGGGATTGTATTGCTGGAAATGCTGCGTCACCGAGCCATCAGCATTCAATGACCACTCGCCCGTGAACGGCGCTCTGGTTCCGCCGGTCTGGTAAGCGATTTCACCTTCCAGCTTCATTGAGCCCGTCTCGGTCAATCCGCCCGAATAGTCGATGACGGCCCCCTTGCTGATCCACAGCTGCCGCCATTTGCCAGTTGCCGGATCCAGGAAATTATAGCTCTGCCCCGTGCCGCCAGAAACAGAAGTCCAGCGCTCAACCAGCACGCAACCGCCTTCCTCCACCGATATCGTATTCTCACCTGCAAGATTGCCATCCATGTCCGACACATCCCATTTGCCGAGCCAGAAATCGAAAGCATGATGAGCGTCACTGGAACATGGCGGCGCTGGCGGGGTTTCGGGCCCTGTACCAGCGGACGCTTGGCACAAAAGGCCCAGGACAACGCTTGAGACTAGTGATCTGTACATGCATCTCTCCTTGGGTGGCTCAGGTCACCAGCATCCTCTGACCTGTCCTTTTGTCAAATCGATGCTCAATCGCCAGAAGTACTTGTGAGCGATTAATCACTTGCGTTGTGTGGCTCTGCGTGCTAGACACGCGTCAACGCAAGGATGACTTTGAATGCCAAAATCTGCCATTCCCGCTCGCGAAGCCGCCAAAAAACCTCGTGCCCGCAATGCGCGTCCGAAGATTGAACGCGCCGCGCTGAAACTGTTCATTCACGAGGGCGTCGATGCTGCGACCACGCGCGAGATCGCCGAACAGGCCGGCGTTTCGGAGGGGGCCCTCTATCGGCATTACAAGGGCAAGGACGAACTTGCGCTCGCGCTCTTCATGGAAACGCACAATCGCCTCGGCAAGATGATGATGGAAGCGCTCGCACGCGAAGGCAGTCTCGAAGAGAAGGTCGGCGCAGCGGTATCAGCCTATTGCCAGCTTGCGGACGAAGATTTCCTTCTTTTTTCTTTCCACCTCGTCTCGCTGAACCGCTATCTTCCCTATGACAAGCGTCGCGACGACGATCCGGTCACCATTACGGAGCAGATCATCGAGGGGCTGATGCAGGACGGAATCATTCCCAAGGGAGATCCGGCCGTGAAGGCGGCGATGGCGCTCGGCGTGATCATGCAGGCCGGCCAGAACAAGATATACAATCGCCTTCCCGGCCCACTTTCGCAGCACGCAGACGCATTCACTAAGGCGATTCTGGCCGTGCTGCACTCCGGCTGATTTTCCAACATCTCGTACATTCAAGAAAGCTCATTCCCATGCGCGGCTTCCTGTTTACGGTCACCTACTACGTGCTCTCGGTCAGCTACGTCCTGGTCTCCCTGCCCTTCTTGGCCCTGCCGGGGCGCGGCCCTGTCAGCCTGATCATCCGCAGCTACACACGAGCGATGAACCTGAACCTCCTGGTCTTCGGCGGCATAAGCAAGGAGGTGCGCGGACGAGACAACCTCCCCGAGGGTGCGTTCGTGATCGCCCCCAAGCACCAGAGCTGGGGTGACGGTTACCTGATCTACCCGGAAGTGAAGAACCTCGCCTTTGTAACCGGCGACCATCTCGAAAAGTTTCCGCTCGTCGGTGGCATCCTTCGCAAGCTGGGGGCCATCGTAATCGACACATGTGGCGGCGGTGACCGCAAGGCTGAATCGCTGCGTGAGGGCATGGAAACAGCGCGCCAGGAAGGCCGTCGCGTGCTGATCTACCCTGAAGGCCACCTCGCCCCGATCGACTATCATTTCCGCTACAAGCCCGGCGTCTGGCACATGGCCGAAGCCATGGGTGTTCCCGTCGTACCGGTGGCCACGAATATCGGCTTGTTCTGGCGCCAGCAGGAAACCAGGAAAACTCCCGGCCGGGCCGTGATCGAATTTCTCGAACCGATCCCACCCGGCCTGCCCAAGGACGAATTCATGGCCCGCCTCACGGATGCCGTCGAAACCCGCACGGCCGAACTCATTGCCGAAGTTCGCGGCGGGTCGCCGGTACGGGCCACCTTGATCCCTGATCCCCCAAAGGGCATGGAGGCCAAACCGACATCGGACAATCCCTCGGCCTTCTCCAAGGCCTGATGGCGTAAAGGCCGATATTTTATTACCTTTACTCGATAATCAATTATTGTTATTCAATATTTGCTCAGGTAATCCCGGGGGCCAAATCGGGATGACCACCATGACTAAGAAACGAAATTTCGCGCGAATAAGCGCCATCGCCCTATCCATTGCGACCGTTGTCGCCCTCCCGGCCTCTGCAAATGACTGGACAGTCTGGGCCGAGCAAGATGCCGCCGCGCCGCGCGTGATCTACACCAATGATGCCACCGTTCTGGGCGCGGTGCTTGCCTGTAATGAAGCCGGCCACCTGACAGCGATCGTATCGACACAGCCCGGCTCGTTCCCGGAATTGCTGAAAAAGAACGCCCCCTACAAACGTACAGAAAATGCCAAGATCAGCATAGGTGACCAGTCGCCTGAAGGTGCAAAGGTCACGTGGATTCCGGCGATAAACGTGGTTCAGGCCGACTCACACAAGGTGGCTGCAAAAGTCTTCAACGCGACGGTCATGGGCGAGCCGTTCAAGCTGGACGTCAAGCATGGTGACGATGTCGACGCCCGTTTCCCCCCGCCGAATGACGTGTTCCAGGCATTTGCGGACACCTGTCAGAAAAGCCGCGAGGCAGCTGATCAATCCTGATTTCGCCGGATAGGTACTGAAGGCGGTTGGGCGGCTCGCGCGACGCGTGCCGTCTTCAACTGTCCTGGTCCGCGGTCGCCGGGATGATCGTCACGCTCTCACCGCACCCGCAGGCGTCGGTCTGGTTCGGGTTGCGGAACACGAACTTCTCGTGGAGCGGCGTGACCTCATAGTCGATCTGGCTGCCCAGCAGGAACAGCACGGCCTTGGCGTCGATCAGGATCGTCACGCCATTTTCCTCGACCACTTCGTCGAGCGGTTCCGGCGCCATGGCATAGTCCATGACATATTCCATGCCGGCACAGCCGCCATTCTTGACGCCGACACGCAGGAAACCTGCGCCGCGTTCCTGCATTATTTCCTGCACGCGCACGGTTGCGGCGTCGGACAAGGTCACGGGTTTGGGGCGGGGTCGTCTGGCCATGATCAACAGATAGGGCCTGAAGGGCTGCGATTCAATTAAAGCATGTTCAGCGCGAGGCGCGCTTCATCCGACATCCGCGACGGATCCCAGGGCGGATCGAACGTCAGGCGCACCTCGACGTCCGTGACGCCCTCGACCGTTCGCGCCGCCGTTTCCACCCAGCCCGGCATATCGCCTGCCACAGGGCATCCTGGCGCCGTCAGCGTCATGTCGATATCGACCTTGCGGTCGTCATCGATGTCGACCTTGTAGATCAGGCCCAGTTCATAGATATCGACCGGGATTTCCGGGTCATACACCGTCTTGAAGGCGGTAATCAGGGCATCGGTGATGCGATTCAGCTCGTCCTGCGGCAGCGCCGAAGGGGCCGCGTCCGCCTGAGCCGACACGTCGATCATGTCGCGAGAAGTCATATCGTCTGCCATGTCTGACCTCTATACCAGCATTCCGCGCGCTTTTTCCAGCGCCTCAATGAATACGTCGACTTCGGCCTCGGTATTGTAGATGCCAAAGCTCGCGCGCGCCGTCGCACTGACTCCTAGATGGGTCATCAGGGGCTGGGCGCAATGGTGCCCGGCCCGTATCGCCACGCCGTACCGATCCAGTATCTGCGCCAGGTCGTGCGGGTGGGCCCCCTGCAGGCTGAACGCCAGCACAGATCCCTTGCCGGGTGCCTCGCCATGCACGATCAGGCCGTTGACGCCCCGCAGGCCCTCACGCGCCCGTTGGTACAGCGCATGTTCGTGCGCCTGCACCTCGGCCTGGTCGAACTGCCGATACCAGCGAATCGCCGCGCCCAGCCCGATGGCCTCGAGGATGGGCGGCGTGCCGGCTTCAAACTTGTGCGGAGCCTCGTTATAGGTGATCCGGTCCATGGCAACGGTCTCGATCATCTCGCCGCCGCCCTGATAGGGCCGCGCCTCCGCCAACGCTTCAGACGTCCCGTACAGGATGCCGATCCCCGTCGGCCCATACAGCTTGTGTCCGGAGAAGACGTACCAGTCGCAGCCAAGCGCCTGCACATCGACACTCAGGTGAACCGCCGCCTGGCAGCCATCGACCAGCACCCGCGCGCCCGCCGCATGCGCGGCGCGCCCGACCTCGGCAACGTCGTTCACGGTGCCAAGCACGTTGCTCATGTGGCTGATCGCCACCATGCGCGTCTTCGGGCCGATGGCCACGCGCATGGCATCTATGTCGAGCGACCCATCATCGTTCAGCCCGACCCAGCGCAGCACCGCGCCCTGGCGCTCGCGCAGGAAATGCCACGGCACGATGTTGGAATGGTGTTCCATGACCGAGAGCACGATCTCGTCGCCAGGCCGGACCGTTTCGGCGAGCGCAGACGCCACAAGGTTGATCCCCTCGGTCGCGCCCTTCGTGAAGATGATATTATCCGCACTCGGCGCATTAAGGAAATCCCGTGCCGCCTCGCGGCCCGCCTCATAAGCTTCGGTCGTCTCGTTCGACAGTGTATGGATGCCGCGGTGCACGTTGGCATAGGCCGTCCGGCTCTGGTTCGCGATCGCATCGATCACGGCGTCCGGCTTTTGCGCGCTGGCCGCATTGTCGAGATACACCAGAGGCTTGCCGTTCACTTCCCGCGTCAGGATCGGGAATTCCTTGCGGATCGCGGCGACGTCGAACGGCCGTGTCATGACGACAACCAGTTCTGCGCCTCGGTGAGCAGCTCGTCGCGCACGCTCTCGTCCGCCGTGCTGAGTGCCTCGGCAATGAACGCCTCGGTCAGCATGGCCCGCGCCTGCGTTTCGGGAATGCCGCGCTGGCGCAGGTAGAACATCTGCGCATCGTCCAGCGCACCGCACGTATTGCCGTGGGCGCACTCGACGTCATCGGCATAAATTTCAAGTTCCGGCTTTGCGAAAACCACGGCGCCGTCTTCCAGCAGCAGGGCCTGGTGCTGCATGTCGGCATCAGTGTGCTGGCCGGTCTTGCGCGGCACGAAGAACTTGCCCTGGAATACGCCGGTTCCGCCATCCACCACCGCGCCCTTGGTCAACTGGCGCGTCACGCAACCCGGCGCGCCATGGCGTACATGGGATGTAATATCGGTATGGAAGCCATTACCGGACAGGTAGGCTGCATTCAGCGTCAGCTTGGCCCCCGGCCCTTGATGCACCGCGCGCGTTTCCAGCCGCGCGACCTTTGCCCCGAAAGCCAGCGTCGTCTGCGTCGCTTCGCTGTCGTCGTCCAGATTGACCAGGCCGGTCACCGCCAGTGATTCGTCTATCGCTCCGCGCTGGTAGATCGTCCGGTTGAGGCGCGCGCCTTTTTCCAGGTTGAATTCCAGCAGGGCAGCCGTGAAGCCTGCGCCGCCAAGGTAACTCTCGGTCACGGTCAGTGACGCACCAGCGCGAATGATGAAAATAATCCGTGCAAAGCTGGCTTCTCCTGCTCCGTCGAAAACGAAGTGCAGACGCGGCAGTTCATTCGACGTGATTTCAAATGTCAGCGTCGCCGGCCGCGAACCGCCACCGGCCAAAGCCGCGGCCAGCGCGCCAAGCGGCACGTCTTCCGCCCCACCCAAAGCCTGCGTCGTCGGTTGCGCCACCATGCGCATGCCGTCCGGCAACGCTTTTGGCTGTTCAAACCCTGTGGGGGTAAATCGAAATACCAGCGCACCCTCATGGGGTAGCGGGTCCCTGGCCGACGCCGACGCGGGGGTCTCCATCGCCTTCAGCGCCACCTTGAAGTCGCTCCACTTCCAGGCTTCCATCCGGCGGTGTGGCAGGCCGGTATCGGAAAAGGCGAGGAAGGCCCGCTCCCGGCGCGCATCTTCCGGCTGCATGCCGTAGCGCGCGACCAGTTCCAGCTCGGCCGCTGTCGGGTTCTTGATCAGGTCGCGCAGGGCGGTGGTCACGCCGCCTCTCCCAGCACCCCGTCATACCCCTCCTGCTCAAGCCGCAGGGCCAGCTCCGGCCCGCCTGTCTTGATAATCCGCCCCTTGGCCATGACATGCACCTTGTCCGGCTTGATATAGTCGAGCAGGCGTTGGTAGTGCGTGATCACCAGCATGCCGCGCGACGGATCACGCAGCGCATTGACGCCTGCGGCCACGGTCTTCAGCGCGTCGATATCGAGCCCGCTGTCTGTCTCGTCTAGGATCAGGAATGTCGGTTCCAGCATCATCATCTGGTAGATTTCGAGCCGCTTCTTCTCGCCGCCCGAAAAACCGACATTCACTGGCCGTTTCAGCATCTCGGCATCAAGGTTCAGCATCTTGCCGACCTCCCGCGAACGCTTGATGAAGTCCGGCGCCGACATCTCGGCCTCGCCGCGCACCTTGCGCTGGGCATTGATCGCCGTACGAACGAAGGTCATCACCGGCACGCCGGGGATTTCGATCGGATACTGGAATGACAGGAACATGCCCTTGGCCGCGCGGATCTCCGGATCCATGTCCAGGACATCCTCGCCATTGAGCGTCGCGCTGCCGCCGGTCACCTCGTAGCCGCTCCGCCCTGTCAGCACATAGGACAGGGTGGACTTGCCAGCCCCGTTCGGTCCCATGATGGCATGGACCTCGCCCGCAGGCACGTCCAGGGACAGGCCATTCAGTATGGTCTTGGTTTCGGCGTCTTCGCCAACCGTGGCGGTCAGATTTTTGATCTTCAACATAGGGCGCATGTAGGCTGCCCGAGGCGCAAGGGAAAGCCCCTGCGACAGAGAAACCCGCAGTCGGATTCCCCACGAAACCGCAGGAACCGGGTTGAATCCCTAGCCGACGCTGCCTTCCAGGCTCACTTTGAGCAGGCTTTGCGCCTCAACCGCGAATTCCATGGGCAAGTGCTGCAGCACATCACGCACGAAACCGTTTACTAGCAGGGCGACGGCATCTTCCTCGGCAATCCCGCGCTGCCGAGCATAAAACAGCTGGTCTTCCGACAGTTTGGTCGTCGTCGCTTCATGTTCCAGCTGCGCGCTGGCACAGCGGTTCTCGACATAGGGAATCGTATGCGCGCCGCACCGGTCGCCGATCAGAAGCGAGTCGCACTGGGTGAAATTCCGCGCCTTCTCGGCCTTCCGGTTCACCGAAACGAGGCCGCGATAGGTATTGTCGGACTTGCCGGCCGATATGCCCTTGGAAATGATCCGGCTCTTCGTGCGCTTGCCCAGATGGATCATCTTGGTGCCTGTATCGGCCTGCTGGCGTCCATTGGTGACAGCGATCGAGTAGAACTCACCGACGCTGTCATCGCCGCGCAGGATGCAGGACGGGTATTTCCACGTCACCGCCGACCCGGTTTCCACCTGAGTCCACGAGATTTTCGACCGGTCGCCCCGGCAATCGCCGCGCTTGGTGACGAAATTGAAGATACCGCCTTTGCCGTCCTCGTCGCCCGGCCACCAGTTCTGTACTGTCGAATACTTGATCTCGGCATCGTCCAGCGCCACCAGCTCGACCACCGCCGCATGCAGCTGGTTCTCATCGCGCATCGGCGCCGTACAACCTTCGAGGTAGGATACGTAGGCTGCCTCATCGGCAATGATCAGCGTCCGTTCGAACTGGCCTGTATTCTCGGCATTCATCCGGAAATACGTCGACAGTTCCATCGGGCAACGCACGCCCTTGGGGATGTAGACAAACGTGCCGTCCGAAAATACGGCGCTGTTCAGCGTCGCAAAGAAATTGTCCGACTGCGGCACGACGGTGCCGAGATATTTTTTTACCAGTTCGGGATATTCGTGCACGGCTTCCGAGATCGACATGAAGATCACGCCGGCCTTTTCCAGCTCCTTGCGGAACGTGGTTGCCACAGAGACAGAGTCGAACACGGCATCGACGGCCACACGTGGCTTCTCGCGCGCTTCGGCGGCGGTTTCGACCGCGCCTTCAACACCCAGCAGGACTTCGGCCTCCCTCAGCGGGATTCCCAGTTTCTCGTACGTATCGAGAATTTCTTTCGGTACATCGTCGATCGAGGCGTATTTCGCCCCAGCCTTCGGTGCCGCGAAATAGTAATAGGCCTGGTAGTCGATCTTGGGATAGCGAACCATTGCCCAGCTCGGCTCTTCCATGGTCAGCCAGCGTTCGTACGCCTTCAGGCGCCATTCAAGCAGCCATTCGGGCTCATTCTTGGCCGCCGAAATATACCGGATCGTGTCTTCCGACAGGCCCTTGGGCGCCATGTCCATTTCGATATCGGTCGCGAAGCCGGCCGAATAATTCTCGGATTCAAGCGCCTTC